>Ga0074193_1002218_pt1 | contig 18496 bp, 15 predicted proteins | sample EPASupsiteHSE605_FD_64523 | JGI IMG/M metagenome (GOLD analysis project Ga0074193, IMG submission 64523) | Bioremediated contaminated groundwater from EPA Superfund site, New Mexico - Sample HSE6-05 | ecosystem: Environmental > Aquatic > Deep subsurface > Groundwater > Contaminated ... | reverse complement strand
TGTTAATCTTGAGGAAGCCCTGGCAATTGCTAACCGGATTGGCTATCCTTTAATGGTTCGGCCTTCATACGTTTTGGGCGGACGTGGAATGGAAGTTGTTCACGATGAGGAAATGCTTCGCCAGTACCTGACGGCTGCAGTCGGGGTTACTCCCGAAAGACCGATTCTTATAGATAGATTCCTTAATAATGCTATCGAAGCTGAATCAGATGCAATAGCTGATGGCAGCGATGCCTTTGTTCCGACAGTAATGGAGCATATTGAACTTGCTGGAATTCACTCAGGAGACTCAGCCTGTGTAATTCCGCCAATTAGTATCCCGGCCCAACACATTGCAACGATTGTGGATTATACTAAGAAGATTGCTAAAGAATTGAACGTAGTTGGTCTGATGAATATGCAGTACGCCATTGCTGAAGACCGGGTCTATGTTTTAGAGGCTAATCCGAGAGCTTCCAGAACTGTTCCCCTGGTTTCAAAAGTTTGTAATATCTCAATGGCTAGGATTGCCACAGAGATTATGATGGCTGCCGATGCTGGTAAAAAGTATTCTGTCAATAGTCTTAGCCAAAATAAAATACCCCATTTCGGGGTTAAGGAAGCGGTTTTCCCGTTTAATATGTTCCATGAAGTTGACCCAATACTAGGACCGGAGATGCGCTCCACCGGCGAAGTATTAGGAATTGCTGATTCATTTGGACTGGCATACTATAAAGCTCAGGAAGCTACCCAGTCTTCATTGCCCTTGTCGGGTACTGTACTATTCAGTGTAAACGATCAGGATAAACCGGCCGCTCTGGAGACTGCCCGGGAATTTGTAAAGATTGGCTTTAAAATTAAAGCTACGGGAGGAACCCATAAATTCCTACTGGAAAATGGTATCGCAGCCGAAAATATTAAAAAATTGTTCGAAGGCCGTCCTAATATAGTTGATGGCATTACCAATAAAGAAATTAACCTCGTAATCAATACACCCTCCGGTAAGCGCAGTCAATCTGATGATTCTTATATACGCAAAACAGCTATAAAATATAAAGTTCCTTATATCACTACTATGGCAGCAGCCTTAGCCAGTGCCAAAGGTATAGCAGCCTATTTAGAAAATAATTGTACGGAATCTAATTTAAAATCTTTACAAGAATATCATTCAGATATTACTGATTAGAATCTGAAGTTTTAAACTAATAGGGAATCGATTTTAATTAAAAAATCGATTCCCTTAGCATTTTAAGAAATATTTATATTACCTTACTATTAAAAATTTATAATAGCCGAAGCAGCAGGTACTGGAGCACGCCTACCAGTGCTCCGATTACTGTACCGTTAATTCTAATCCACTGTAGGTCGTCCCCTACCTTGTCTTCCATGGATTTTACCAGCCCTATATCGTTAAGGCTCTCTAATTTTTCCCGAACAATCTGGCCTATCACTCCATGATAGCGTTCCAGGAGGCCTGTCAATTCAACTTTAATTCGGGATTCCATGATGGACTTACGTACCTCATCCTTTTGAATTATATGAATTTGTTCAACAATAATATTAGTCAGGTATTGGATTAAAGGCTTTTTTTCATTACTGTCGGCCAATAACTGTACTTTTAAAGCTGCGAATAAATCCGCCGTCGCTGTAAGCCCAGCCTCGGTACCAACAGTTTTCTTTAGAAATTCACTCAACATTGCGGAGGCAGAATCCGGGTCGGCTATTTGCAGTTTCTCAAATTCTGTTCTAAGCCGCATATTATACTGATTATCTTGATCCTTTATTTCCACCAAGAATCGGTTGATACGGTGGGATAGTGCGTCAGCCGCCTCGTCATAATTAAATATATCAAGGCTCTCACCCAGCCCTTTACCAAGTCGGCGAAAGAAGTTACCTTGATTGGAGTAATCGGTTGCTGCTCTTTGAAGGGTTCGTCTAATAATCCGCTCGAAATCTTCGCCCTGGGTGGCGGCAATAGCCCAATTCAATAGGAACCTAATTACTTCATCACCGTACAGTTTTTTTATGGAAGCTTCTAATCGCTCAACCAGGGTTGATGATATCTTAATTGCTCCCAAATTGTCAGCCAGCATCATATGAGCAAAACGCGCAGCATCTTCAGGATCCAGATCCTGTAGTGTGTTTGTTATCAAAGACTGAGCAAGTCGTTCCAGTCCAAGACGGCCCTCATCCGTTTCTAAAACGGAAGCCAATCCATCAATCAGTTGATAATCAACGATCTTTCCTCGAATAAAGTCCAGGCTCAACCAATCTTTTTCAACTATAGTTACAATACCTTCGATTATACGTCCCCGGTTATTCGGAATGATAGCTGTATGTGGAATGAACTTCAAACCCATAGGATGGCGAAAAAGAGCCACAACAGCAAACCAATCTGCAAGTGCACCTACCAGAGCGGCTTCAAAAGCAGCAAAGAACAGACCGCCTGTAAAACTTCCCCGGTAAGGCCATACAATTATACAACCAGCTAGAGCAACTAAAAACAAAAATGTGGCAATAACCTTTATCCGCTTCATTAATATACTTTTCCTTCCATGCAATCCTAATGATACATAAAATAAAATGATTACGCCAAAATAACTACAGTTACTTAACAAGGTGTCAGCAACTGCAATATTAGTATGAGTATATATAGTATAATGATTAAATTAATTGATTGCATTAATATGATGTAACGGAGGTACGGTATGGATACATTACTAGATAGATTTTTAAGATACGTTCGAGTTGATACTCAATCAAATGAGGTTTCAAACACACATCCCAGTAATTCTGGAGAGATGGTATTAGCTAGAATGTTGGAAAAAGAACTCCAGGAATTAGGCTTAAGCAAGGTAACCCTTAGTGATAAATGCTATTTAATGGCTGAAATACCGGCCAATACTGATAAATCTTTGCCCACCGTAGGTTTTATAGCCCACTTGGATACCAGTCCAGACGTATCGGGGAAAAACGTAAAGCCGCAAATGTTTGCCAACTATGATGGTAATGATTTAATCCTTAATTCAGCTGAGAAAATAATTATGACGGTTCAAGATTGTCCTGAACTAGAAGATTATAAAGGTCAAACCATTATTACCAGCGATGGAACCACTCTTCTTGGATCTGATAATAAGGCAGGGGCAGCTATTATTATGACTACCATAGCCAGAATTGTGAACGATTCAGATTTTGAACATGGCAAGATTGTTGTAGGGTTTACACCAGACGAGGAAATAGGACAGGGGGCGGATTATTTTGATGTAGCCCAATTTGGTGCCGACTTTGCTTATACTATTGATGGCGGTGCTCTAGGTGAACTTGAATATGAAACGTTCAATGCAGCTCTAGCCAGTATTAATATTCAAGGAATCAATGTACATCCAGGCTCTGCTTATTTGCGAATGCAAAATGCTATATTCATAGCTATGGAGTTAAACGCCATGCTGCCAGGTAATGAACGGCCCGAATACACCCGTGGTTACGAAGGCTTTTACCATCTTAACAGGTTTGACGGAAGTGTCGAATCCACCAATATGATCTATCTGATCAGAGATCATGATAGATCCAAATTCGAAGAAAAAAAGGCCTATTTAAAGGTTTGCGTGGATTTCCTTAATAATAAGTATAGTCAAACAACTATTAACCTGAAGATAACAGATCAGTATTATAATATGAGAGAGAAAATTCAGCCTGTTTACCATATTGTTGCCGTGGCAGAACAAGCAATGCTTGATAACGGTATAAGTCCCATAATAAAACCGATAAGAGGCGGTACTGATGGCGCCCGACTTTCCTTTATGGGTTTGCCCTGCCCTAATATTTTTACTGGTGGCCATAACTTTCACAGTCGTTTTGAATTTATAAGCCTTGAGTCCATGGAGAAGGCTGTGAAAGTTATCATCCGTATTATTGAACTGCAAACTATCGGGCTTTAATACTTTAACGCAGAGAAGCACCATAAATCTGTAGTTCTGAGTCATTTTTGCGATTTTTAACAAAGGGCCAGAAACCGAAAACAGTTTCTGGCCTCCTAATACTTATACTATATTTTTTCCTGCTTTAATGCGCTGTCCCATGGCATCTGCTGTTAATATGGCATCGTATACAAGTTCTTCAGTCACCGGGAATGCATGATTGAAGATTATAGCCTTGGGCTTGCAGGATACAGCTACCGCTTCCCGCAAACGGGCTTCGCCGATTTGATCAATGTTCAAGTCGGCTAGTGTTAATGGAAGACCAACACTAAAGTTAAACTCGAATACTTGTTGCAGCACCTCACGTGGACGACCTTCTAAAACCAATTGAACCAGAGTCAGGAAGCCAATCTTTTCCCCGTGATAAAAGCCATGGCACTCTTCTAACATATTTAAACCATCCTGTAGTGAATGAGCTGCAGCTACACCGCCACTTTCAAAACCTATTCCACTCAAAAGTATGTTAGCTTCAACCACTTTCTCCAGGGCCACAGTAACAGCTTGTTGCTCATTGGCCAATTTAGCCTGTAAACCGTACTCCATTAGAATGTCGAAACATAACCGGGCGTTGGCCATAGCAGTACAAGTGCTTTGGCCTCTTGCGACATTTCGGGCTCCAGATCTAGCACAGGCATCGGCCTCAAACCAAGTTGCCAGGGCATCCCCCATACCCGCTACCAGCATTCTTATCGGAGAACGGGATATAATAGCAGTATCTACTAAAACCAAGTCTGGATTACGCGGTGGAATAAAAAAACGTTCGATGGTACCTTCATCAGTATAGATTACCGACATAGCACTGCATGGAGCGTCACTGGAGGCAATTGTAGGAACAATTACCGTAGCAGCACCAGCAGCAGCAGCTACCGCTTTAGCTGTATCAAGTGCTTTACCCCCACCGCTGCCGATAACCACATTACATTGATTTTCTTTAGCAATATTGGTTAGCCTCTGAATTTCTGCAGTGCTGCACTCCCCGCCAAAGATTTCTTCGATCTGAGTGATTCCGTTTTCCGCAAAGCTTTTCTCACGGCCTGCACGAGTAGTTTCTAAACCGTTTCTGCCGCCGATTACCAATGCTTTCTTACCTAGAATTTTTACGTGACGGCCGATCTCATAGATCGCCCCCTGCCCCTGCACATACCGGCTGGGTGAAATCATTACCTTTACATTTCCTGCCATGATTTTTCCTCCTTCTAAAACTAAACTGCAAATATTGTTTGAATAATGGCAACTTTAATAATTAAACCATATGATACGTAGAATATAAAAGGCATTTTTTTGCAGAATGCTTAATCATATTGCTTTAAAATGGTATGCTTGAATAAAAGACTCTTAATGATTGAAATACGTAAAAAAATTATTGCCCATTAATTATTCTTATTATGTATTCAAGGGCATTAAACTAAATATTGAAAGAAATATAAATATGAACAATTATCTTAACAATTTAGCCCGAAATGATGATGAAAAAAGACTTATGGCTCGTCTGGCTGATCTTGTGCATAAAGCTGCAGTTGGAACCTATGGGCAGAGTGATTTTTTAGATCTCCGTCAGCAGGAACTGGCACGCGCTGTTTCAGTAAACAATCCAATTATCAGCTGGAAGCTAAACGGAGGTTATGAGGAAGCGGAACGCAAACGATTAATTGTATATCCCGAGTGGTGCTTAGAGGCTGATGCCAAAATTACTTATTTACAGATAAGCTATAAGGACTATAAAGAACAATCTTTAGGCCATCGTGATTACCTGGGAGCGCTTTTAAATCTTGGTGTTAAACGGGAGAAGCTGGGCGACATTGTGGTTTATAACTGTAATGCGTTCTTAATAGCTGATACTGATATAGCGGATTTTATCAATAACCAGCTTACGCGGGTCAAACATAGCAATGTATGGGTACAAATTATAGATAAGGAAGCATTTGTTTTCGAGCCGCCTATTCTTAAAACATTACAAGTAACCCTGGCTTCTCTGCGGCTTGATGCTGCCGTTGCGGCTGCCTTTAATTTATCGCGATCTGATGCCAATTCTACTATCGAATCCGGGAATGTGAAATTAAACCAGATGGATATATACAAATCATCAACTGTGCTAAAACCTGGTGATCTTATCTCTGTAAGAGGCCGCGGCCGTTTTAAAATAGATGAGGTCGGTGGATTATCCCGTAAAGGTCGATACCATATGCAGATCTCCTGCTGGTAATTATAAAAATACTTTTTATCTTCCGTAAAGTATTGTTTAATGGGTTCAGTCGCTAACATGCCTCGACAAAACTTGAAAACAGTTTGATCCAGTTATTATCCTTTTCTAATAATAATTCGGGATGCCATTGCACTCCCACGATGAATTTATTTCTTGTAGACTCAATTCCTTCTATTATATTATCTGCTGCCGTGGCATTTGCAGCATAGCCTGGTGCAATATGTTTTACAACCTGGTGGTGCATGCTATTCACTCGTATTGATGATTGGTTATACATATCGTAAAGTTTTGTTCCCGTAACCAATTCCACCTTGTGTGTAGGATGTGACCAGGGTGCTTCTTGAAAATGACATAATTTCAAAGCACTTTCTTGAAATGAAACATCCTGATACAATGAACCACCTGCAGCAACGTTGATAAGCTGATGCCCGCGACATATCCCCAGGACCGGCTTATCTGCCTGCATGAATGCTCGTGTAAGAGCTATCTCAAACTGATCTCTTTCAGGTGTAATTGGCCATCCTCTGGTAAACCCAGTTAGTGGTTCTTCCCCATAATTTACTGAATCAATATCCACGCCCCCGGAAAGCAGCAAACCATCCAGCATTTTAACGTATTGTTCGATTAAACCGTGTTCTTCTATCACCGGTAATATAACTGGAATTCCCTTTGCATAATTGATCGCTCTTACATAGGCTTCCCAAAGATAAAATGACTTGTCCGCTTTGTTTTGAGAACAAGAAATACCTATAACTGGCCGCATTTTAAATTCCTTTCTTGCTTGGTTATAAAGGCTTGATAGCAACTTTAGTTTCAAAATAAGGCGTTCCGTTTCCCACTTTACTTACCAGATCTCTTGTTAGTAAATTAACTCCACTTTCTGCTTTAATCCACCCACCCCGGGGGTAGATTACTACATCCCTTCTCTGTAAATCATCCAGCTTCAGTTTTGCCTTTATTTCTCCTGTACTGCTAACTATACGAACTATATTTCCATTGCTATACCCTAACCTTAATCCTTCCTGAGAATTCATGCGCACCTCCATAAATTCCTCCTGTTCATTCATTGTTAACTCGGAACAAATCCAGTCACGTGCTACGACCGACATCAGATGGTAAGGGTATTGTTCACTTTCGTCCTTACAAGGTGGATCGAATTTATTCATGAATATGAACTTACCCGAAGGGGTAGGAAAAATACGGTTTTCATAAGGGATCATAGGCGCATCTGGAACCCTTACTGGCCCCTCAAAAAGTTCTTCGAAAGACAGTCGTCCTTTTGTCAGTAATGGAGCTGCTAAAAGAGACAGCCACTCCTCCACGGTGCGGTCAAAATCCTCCGCAAATGAGAATCTCTTAGCTAATCCCTTAAAAATCTCAAAATCTGACCTGCTTTCGCCTAAAGGATCAATTGCAGGGTTTACCGGCCCTACAAAATTATGTCCGAATCCTGCCGCTATATCTTTTTCTTCAAGGAAGGTGGTACTTGGCAAGAAAATATCTGCATAGTCGCTTGTATCGTCCAAGAAATGACCCGCTACAACCACAAAAGGTGTCTTTGCAAATGCTTCAGCTACTTTCTTTGAGTTAGGAGCCATACAAACCGGATTCCCTGCAGTTACAAATATCATCTTAACAGGTGGGTCCTGCGCCTTCATTATCTCTTCTCCAATCAGCGGCATGAGGAACTTTCTATGGTTTGGCGCAATATGATTTCCCATTAAGTTCAGATCATAGGGCCCGTACTCCTCAAAGCCTTGGCTCACCCCGCCTCCAGCCACTCCTATATTACCGGCGATAGCGTTTAAAGCATCAATACTTCGTATAGCATGATGTGCATATTCCCATCTGTGTAATCCCCAGCCCAATAAAATGGCGGTGGGCTTTTGGTTAACCATAATATCAGCCAACTGCTTAATCTGGGCTAATGGTACATCACACTCAAATGCCAATTTCTCGGTTGTAAACGAATCTAAAACCTCTTTATAGGCCTCAAATCCCTCACTAAATTGATTTAAGAACTCAATATCTTCCGCACCGCGTGCCAATATTATTTTGGCAGTCGCCATTGCCAGATAGACATCTTTCCCGGGTGCAGGCTGTATATGATAATCACTAATACGTTTGCTTTCCGAAGCCACTGGATCTATTAGAATTACAGGCGAACCTTTCTTTTTAAGTTTATTAATAATCGGGACCAAGTTTATATTTGTAATTACGGGATTCCTTCCCCAAAGTATTAAGGATTTACTGTTAAGATGATCTAAAGGGTCGTGTGATACCCGACACCCGAAATCTAGATTCTGAGATGCCTGACCGGTTCCACCGCATAAAGTTCCGTAAACAGTAGTAACTCCGCCGAACAAATTAAAAAACCTGCTGTTCAACAGCTTTAATGCAGTACGCTCTCCAAATCCCTGATAGTACAAAATAGCTTCCGGACCTAGAGATTGCTTAATTATACTCATTCTCTCAGCTATTTCGCCCAATGCATCAGTCCAGGTGATCTGTACCCATTTGCTGCCTTTTCTTCGCAGTGGAGTTAGTATTCTTTCTGGACTATATAGCCGCTTCACATATCGGGCACATTTATGACAAACCCTGCCTTGATTTAACGGATGTCTCGGATTCCCTCTCAAGTCAGTGATTTTACCGTTTTCCACTATAGCAACCAAACCACAGGTATTAGTACAATCTCTCGTACAGGTAGTGATAATTTCATGCTTCATAAAATAGCACTTCCTTTCAGGGCAAGGCACCCGCCCTGACACCTTGTCTTATAGTCACAGCACTCCTTACAAGCTGATGATGGATTGCTAAACCGAATGTTTCTCACAGATTCAGAGAAATACTGTAAAATTGCCCTCTCCCCGGCATATTTGGTGACATCCTCAATTGTTACGTGACGCATTGGCAAACAATACGATGCTGAGAGATCTGGATGAATATCAATGGATGGGTGGCATATACCTGAAAACTTTAATGATACCTTTTTTAAGAAATCCCGATCCTCATCTTCAAAATAACATAAGGGAATACAGCAGTCCAAACCGGTTTGTATACCTCCGGCATCGCATTCCCTTACAAATGAAACAACTTTATTCAATACTTCTTTCGTATCGTTTAGGTCATAATGATCGTTGTATTTATTAGGATTGGGCCGGGTAATATCATAGCGTACCTTTTTAATTCTATATTCACGGCAAGCTTCAAGTAGGTAATCATATCTTAAAGACTTCTTGGCAAAATTCTTAGAAAAGGATACTCGACATCCGTTCTCCTTGAGACAATTTAAATTATTGTGTAACAGCTTCCATTCACTTTCACGGTAGGTAGACGGATCATTATAATTAATTACAAAGTTTGCAACATTACTTGTTAAGCTCTCCCTTACACCTTCATTAAATAGACCATTGGTAAATATAGCAACCATTATTCCATTTTCCTGCAATTGATACAAGAATTGCTCCATGTGAGGGTGTAGAGTTGGTTCGCCTCCCAGCAGGGCGAGAGACATTATACCATTATTATTAAGCCATTTCCTCAGCCGAGAAAAATTATCTTTTGATAATACCTCTGGGAACTCGTTAGCAAGTCCTGTCGCAAAACAATAATCACATTTGAGACTGCATTTATAAGTTAGAAATAAATTCAACATAAATAATCTCCCTACAAATGGTTAAAAATATTGGAACTTAGGCAGGAAATCATGATAAATTGCCTGCCTTTGCCCGTAAGTTCTTTATAATCTATTACCACCTGTTTATTAACATAAGATAACCCGGAATCCAGCATGTAAAGATGCCCACAGCAATTGAAAAATAGGCTAAAAAATTGCCGAGGTTCTTTTTGGCTGCCAATGCGAGATAAAAGGCATACCATAAGGCACCCCAGATTAACCATATAACTGTAAATCGATTATCTCCTCCAAGGTAAGTGACCCATGCGCTCGGAACGGTAGTTATTGCAACAAATAGGCAGTACCATCCCAAGCCATTACCATTAAGTTCATACCAGTTAGTAATCGCTACATAGAGATAGGTGAAGGCAAACAGCAGCCCCGTTCCGACACCGTAAAAATCCATTGCTGTCTGGGCGCGAGATAAATTAATTATATTTATTATCAAGGCAATTCCGCCTGTAAATAAATTCATAACCGCCGCAGACTTACCATCGACTTTTCCAAGAGATCCGACTCCGTTTATTAACAGAACCGCTCCTACATAAAGAAGGACTATTCCCAGCACATATAACACCTCTTTCTTTATTATCGTTATTTATAAACTGACGTTAACATAATTGTTTGTACATGGATTTTCGTGACATACCCACATAGATTTTTTCCGAGGTTCCATAATGACTGCCGATATAGTTTGGAAAGAGCTGTATTCATTTTCCCCTTCGAAACCGTGCGCACATATACAACGCGGATAATTAGTATGATCCCTGGTGATTTCCTTTAAGCACTCAACATCAATGTGACCTATTGCTTCCTGAAGTTTCCTGTTTGCCATTTGGTACCTTACAAATGACCCGCCATGACTCAACCAGTTCGGTGTTTCATATTTTCGCATTGATGGTGCCACGTAGTGATTTGTATGTCCCATCGCATCCCCGATGGGAAGAAGTTCATAATAAGCTGCTGATGTTTCTGCGCAGAATGCCACTCCATCTTCACTGGCCAACTGGTACACCACTCCGCTGGCCCTCGGTGAAAAGATAATTGCTCCCAATGCATCTCCAACTCGTTCCTGCATCAGGGCTTTTCTTATTATGAAAGGATAAATCACACCCTCTCGGGCATCATTAGCCACAACTTTGTTAATTACTAAACCTATACCTTGTGAGTTAATGCCGTTTAACCCTAAAACTCCTGCAAAGGTATAAGTTAAAATTGATGGTCCGTACTCAGGTTTAATACGCAGAATAACATTGAATTTACTATAATACTTCTCCATATCGAAAGTTTGACCGATATAGCTCTGATGGTCTGTGGCTGCGTTTGGCATAACGTTAAACGTTGTACAACCCCACAAATTATTGCTCATCAGCCTTCCGCCTAATTCCGGAGGACGCAAATCTTCCATTTCCAAAAAAGAATTCAGAAAGACGACATCTTCAACGGTAAGACTACTTCCATCGGCAATTCCTTTAAGCTCTTCCACTAATTCCGGTGAATATTTATTAAGGAATCCGATGTTCCTGTTACAGAAGCTGTTTAATGATTCCTTACTGGCCTTAATCGGCATATTTTCAGCATGTACTTCAAATGCTGTTTCGTAGAATTCTTTTATTTTTTCTTTCAGCAATTCGCCGTGCTGTCTTCCAATTTGATAATTGCTTCCATGCAGGTCAATAACGGGAATAGTTTTACTTGTTTCCATTCTTTGTGTCCTCGCTTGCTAATTAATCAAACTCTGATTATGTGAGGCCGGATTAACGTGGGCCGCCTTTTTAGCTTGTAAATACCCGGCCTTTATCAACTTCGAATTATAAAAACTCCATATATTCGTCTATTTCCCATTCATCGATACGATTATTAAAATCCGGAGAGTTGAAGTCTGTACAAGCAGTTTTAGCCTTTTCAACTTCAAATTCTTTTACTGCAGCATACAATTTAACAAACTCTTCACCTAAAATGCTCTGCAGTTCTGTATCTTCTTTAAATGCAAGCAGTGATTTCTCTAAACTATTTGGCAAGGTTTCCACATCAGAACGGTTATAGGCGATGTCTGCTATGGGAGCTGTTGGTTCGATTTTGTTCTTTATTCCCAGGAGACCAGCAGCAAGACTGCTTATTGCTAATAAATATGGGTTGCTGCCTCCACAAGCGAGCCGATTTTCAATATGAGTATTCATGCCCCTCATACCTTTAACCCTAACTCCAACGGTTCTATTTTCAAAACCCCAGGTAGCGCTATGTGGTGCAAAACTATTAATGCGATATCTCTTATAACAGTTGATGGTTGGTGCTGCGAAAATTGTGTTAGCTTTAGCGTGTGCCAATAATCCTCCGATAAAATTCAGGCAAACGTCAGATAGCCCTTCCTTTGAATTGGGATCATAAAAGGCATTTTTTCCTGTTTCATTATCAATAAGGCTTATGTGAAGGTGGGCCCCTGAAGCGCTCGAATTAATATATGGCTTGGTCATGAAGGTTATTAAATAATCATTCTGATAAGCAATTTCTTTGATTCCGGTTTTAAACGTTATAGCTTCATCGGCTGCAAGAATTCCATCACGATAATGCAGGTTAATCTCCTGCTGTCCTGGACCATGTTCAGAATTTTGGGTGATGATTTTAATTCCAGCTTCCTTCATCTGTTCCATTAACTCATAAGTGAATTTTATATCCCAGTTGTTCTTCAGGGTAACAAAGATAGGCTGACCTTTATATACAGGTTCTCTAGTGTCCTTTTTCAAAACATAAAACTCAAATTCATAACCTATCCTACATGTATAGCCCAGTTGGTTATAATCGTCGAGAAGCTTTTTTAAAACTAAGCGGGGAGATGCCATCGCAGGTGTGCCATCATACCAGAAAGGGTCAATAATAACTCTCGCGGTGTTCGGTACCCATGGCAGTACCATGAAAGTTGAAAGATCAGGCACCATTAGTTGATCTGAATAAGCTATCTCTTCAGCATAGCCGGTACCTGTGGGAACCCCGGACTGGATATCAAGACCTAATAATCCGCCGTAAAAGTTAAGCCCGTTCTCAACATAACTCATAAACGATTCTACAGGGACTGTCTTGCTTCTAGATACACCATATAGATCGAACTGCTCAAATCTTACATATTTTATTTGATTGTTCTTTATTTGCTTTTCGATGTTCATAATCGATGTTGGTTCTTTTGTGATACTCAATTTTATCAATTCCTTTCTTTGGGTTTAGAAATTTAAAATGTAGGTTTAAATACTAAAACTGTATACGGCAGTTCATTTTTATCTCCCACCCCCTATATCAAATAAAAAGAAAGAGGTCACAAGTTTACCTGTGCCTCTTTGCTAATAAATATTTGATTATATTTAATAATGTTTATTTATTTAATCTTCCTTGGCTGCATCAATCTTAACATCCCAGGTTAAACTACAGTTTAATTGCTGCTTAACTACGCTTTAAATGTGTTTTAAATATATCTAAACAAACTCAATAATCTTTGGATATATTCCTAATCCTTCCTTTGATACAGTTCAAAATAAGGTATACAATACAAAAGAGTCATTGAATACTAATAAAGACTTTATAAACAGGTAATTTTATAGTAGACTATTTGATAATAGATTAAATGCCGCTTTAAGTGTGCAATGATGCCTTCCCAGACTTATGTCTGTTGAAGGCATTTATATTTTTTAATAACCCTTTTAAGCGGGTAATGATGCCTTAACAAGTTTTTTTAATTGTTTAAGGCATCTTTATTTTTGCAGCAACCCTGGCAGACAATGATGACTTTACCCTTATATTTATTCTGAATAAGGAAGCGGGGAAATGACACATGTCTAGAAAAATACTAGTTATTGACGATGAGCCCGAACTAGTGCAATTAATTAAAAAATATCTTCAGCGTGAAGGGTTCGAAATATTCACAGGAAGTACTGGCCAGGAAGCATTAGAGTTAGCTAAAATCGAAAAGCCTGACCTCATTATCCTTGATATAATGCTGCCTGATCTTGATGGCCTGGAAGCCTGTCAGATACTGAGGCGGGAAAATCTCACTCCAATATTACTTATCAGTGCCAAGGGAGACGATGCCGACAAGGTTTTAGGGTTGGGGTTAGGTGCAGACGACTACTTAACTAAACCTTTCAGTCTCAATGAACTAGTTGCCAGGGTGAAAGCCCACCTTAGACGTTATAATTATCTAACTACAGTAAGCCCTGAAAATAAACCGGAGGTCCTTACCTATGGATCCATGGTAATAGATTCCAAAAGTCATGAAGTTCTTTTAAGCGGCAAACAGGTAAATCTCACCTCCAAAGAATTTGATCTGCTGTCTTTTTTAGTTCTAAATGTCAACCAAGTTTTCAACAAAGAGTACCTCTATGAAAATATCTGGGGACAGGATTCTTCAGGGGACAGTCGGACTGTTATGGTTCACATCAGAAGATTACGTGAAAAAATTGAGATGAATCCGACGCATCCAAAATACTTGATAACAATAAGAGGAACGGGTTATAAGTTCTGTGCAAATTAGATTATTCATTAAGTAATTTAGTTTAGGTAGATAAAATTTTAGGATGGACCAGATAAAATGAATGATAAAGACAAGTCAAAACAACAATTAATAGATGAGCTAAAGGAGCTACGCCAACAGATCAATCGTTTGGAAGCATTGGAGCCCAAGCGTAAACATGTTGAAGCAGAGTTGGACAACGAGCGGCAAAGGGTGTTTTCTCTTTTAGATGGAGTTCCGGCGTTTATTTATCTACAAGCCGGTGATTATTCTATTCGCTTTGCAAATAGTCATTTTTTGGAATGTTTCGGTGAGCCGGGCAATAAGCCATGTTATGAAGCTATCAATGGGAGTAAAGAGCCTTGCAAGGAGTGTATGACATTCCGCGTGTTTGAAACAAACGAACCCCAAAGGTGGGAATGGACAAAAGCAGACGGACGTATTTATATGATTTACGACTACCCCTTCAATGATATAGATGGCACTCCGCTTGTATTAGAAATGGGAATTGATATTACAGAGCAAAAACAATTGGAAAAAACCAGGAGCGAATTGTTTGCTAATGTATCACATGAACTGAGAACACCGTTAATGAAAATTCAGGGGTACGTGGAAGCTCTGCGCGACGGCCTTTATGAGGATGAGAACGAATTCTTCCAATACATTCATATTATATATTTAAACATATCCGGAATAAATAGACTGATAAGTGATCTTTTTGACCTTTCTAAATTGGAAGTAAAACAGTTTATGAATTTTCAAAAAATATCTCTCTCAAAATATTTACCTCAGCAGTTTGAAAGAATTTTTATGCTTTTGCAAAAGGAAGGTATTAATTTTTCTTATATAATGGATGATCACTTACCGCCAATTGTTGTAGATATTGATCGTATAATCCAGGTTATAAATAACCTGGTGGATAATGCTGCTAAACATACACCCACAGGTGGTTCAATCCATATTACTGTCAAAACATTATCTGAAGGTATTCAGGTCGAAGTAACTGACAACGGCTGCGGCATCCTTGAGTCTGATCTGCCCTATATTTTCACAAGGTTTTATAAAGGCCAGAACGGTAAGAAACCTAATGCCAGTAAAGGTACCGGACTTGGTTTGGCTATCGCTAAAGCAATTGTGGAAGCTCACCATGGGAAAATTCGGGCAGAAAGCAATCCGGGTAACGGCTCTCGGTTTTATTGTACAATCCCGAGAGTGATTCCGTTTTTTATTTAGTCAAATTATGCGATTAAGTAGAACTAAATATGATAACGTTTCGAACTCACACTACATTTTCAGGAAATCCATCAGCCTATATATAACAAATGCAGGCCAAACCAGGGCCTTAAGTAAACCCATAACCCCTTCCCCAAACGTAGCTGCGTGTTGGATGTAGAAGACAAGTGCACCGATGAAACCTAGACCATAGACACCATTTGAAACACCGTTGTTTTTCATTCGTTTACCACCTTCTTTATGTTGATCCTCAGATGAAGTACTTTCGCTATTCATTTTGCCCTCCTTTATATGCCGCATATATATTTTCATTAATTCTGCCCTATTAACAGTTTTCCTGCCAGTTTTATTGACTTAACTTTGGCTCATTGGATCATATAAATATGCTATTATGGTTAATAAGAAATTATTATGTATAGTGGCCCTATAGTATGAATATTGGAGGTGCTAATAATTGAGATCAAGGAAGTATCTTATTTTAATCATGTTTATATTGGCTATTTTGGCACCCCAATTATTAAACTTTTATCAAAACTACAGCAAGGAACATAACAGCACAGAAAATACCCCTGAAACTAAGATAGTAAACAATAGCATCCAGCAGGAGCTTATAATACCTCAAAAACAGCTCATCAAGGTACCGGCTCCACCGGATAAACCTGTATCTATTCCGATCCTTATGTATCATGAAGTAGGTAACGGCCCTGATTGCATGTGGGTATCAGATAAAGATTTCTATGAGCAAATGAAATATCTGCATGACAATGGATATCAAACGATTACACTATCTCAAGCAGTTGAACTTTTAACAGGCCATTACGATACTAGCCATAAAGTTGTACTAAGTTTCGACGATGGTTATCTTACATTCTATTCCCACGCCTGGCCTGTGTTAAAGGAATTTGAACAAACAGCGACTATTTTCATTATTAGCAACCTGGTAGGTACTCCGGAGTATTTAACCTGGCAACAAATTAAGTTTCTGGACTCTAATGGTATTGAAATTGGCGGACATACAAGAACTCATCCGCTCTTACCTACCTTAACTACATTGAACTCAAATGTAGAAATAGTTCAGGGTAAACAGGATATAGAGGCCCAATTAGGCAAAAGTATTGAAACATTTTGTTACCCGACAGGAAAATATAATTCGCAGGTTATTCAACAGGTGAATGGGGCTGGATTTGTAGCAGGAGTTACCATGGTACAACGAAAAGCTTCCTCCACTGATCAGTTGCTTTTATTGCCTAGATTAGGAGTATATAAAGACGACCCTCTGGAACGCTTCATAGAAGTTATTAAATAGCTTATGCCTTATTGAACCAGGGTCTGAAATTCAGTTATATTACGCATCTTGTCAAAATGGGACTGTCTACGGGCTACTGCTTTTACCCCAGGGTCTAGTTCAATTGCTTTTTTCAAATATGTCAAGGAATCTTTAGTATTAGATTGGTCTGCATAGATTGTAGCGATACCATAATAACTCCAGGTATTCTTAGGATCACTCTGAATGGTCTTTTTAAACCAAAAAAGCGATTCATTGTAATTCATCTGCAGCTTATAGCCCATAGCCATATCATAAAAGGCAGGAGCATAATCAGGTTCCATCTCCAAAGTTTTTTGAATCAATGCCATGCCTTCATGATATTTTCCTTCAAAGCAAAGGGTAATACCTTTAGACGTATATATTTTAAAATTATCAGGATTAGCTGCAATGGCCTTATCGTAAGCAATAACAGCATCCTGATACTTATATTGTCCATAAAGCTTTAAACCCTCTTCATAATATCGTTCTGATTCTATTACCTTACCTTGATCCTTTGGTGGAGTGTTTTTAATCTGGTGAACTTCTTCCGATATTTCGATTGAATTGGATTTTTCATTTAATTTTGGTGGTATTTTCTGTGTACAACCTGTCAGATGAAGCACCATCATTGATGCCAGCAAAACTACGATTATGCCTCTATTCCCCTTCATGTCACTTTTTCTCCCCTATTATCTTAATCTTCTTTAATGCTTTATTTATGTTCCGGTTTTATATTACAATAAACTGTAGCTATCTGTCGATAAATCCTAGACTAACATAAATGAGCAAATTAACTGAAGCCACAAATACATAGATCATTTGGAGGATTATCTTGAGAAACATATTGTCTTTATTCACTCGTTTTATTTTAATCAGTACTCTTATATTTGCTTTAACCTCCCCTTGGGTTGTGCTTTATGGTCCTTTTTCCAACATACGCAACACTGTGGTCGGTGCAGTGGCTACTTCTATGCATTCACACTGGCTGCGCTATTTTATGAGCGATGCTCAGGTAAATAAATTATTTGCTGACTCACAAGGTAATGATAACGAATTAAGTAATGAGATAATGTCTCAGTTTAGAAACAGCCACAGTGGCGATATTAAACTAACTAATATAAGCAGCGCTAGGTTTCAAGGATACCTTATGGAAATCAGCGACCCCACCCGGGTTAAAGTTGGGGTAGCAGAAACGCTTGGCCAAAAGGGTCAAACCACCAGCGAAATAGCCAAGCAAAATGGCGCAATCGCCGCTGTTAACGGTGGAGGCTTCGTGGATCCTAACGGAACCGGCAACGGTCGTGACCCATTTGGAGTTGTCATAAATAACGGTTCTTTTATAAATGGTGGTAATTTTAGCACTCCTGTACCATTAATAGGTCTTAATAAGCAGGGTGTATTAATCAGTGGGAAGTATACCAGCAAACAGATTAAGGAAATGCAGATCACAGAAGGTATCTCTTTCTATCCTACCCTGATTTTGAACGGGAAGAAACAGATTACCAGTGGTGACGGTGGTTGGGGTATTGCTCCGCGAACAGCCATAGGACAAAAGGCAGACGGTCACATACTTCTGCTGGTAATTGATGGTCGTCAACCTCAACATTCGCTCGGAGCTACG
>Ga0074193_1002217_pt1 | contig 18500 bp, 19 predicted proteins | sample EPASupsiteHSE605_FD_64523 | JGI IMG/M metagenome (GOLD analysis project Ga0074193, IMG submission 64523) | Bioremediated contaminated groundwater from EPA Superfund site, New Mexico - Sample HSE6-05 | ecosystem: Environmental > Aquatic > Deep subsurface > Groundwater > Contaminated ... | reverse complement strand
TGAATAGTCAGCTGGCGCTGGACTATAATTTAAGCAATGTTTTTATTACATTGCCCTGAAAAGGAATCTACTGAGTGGAGCTAAGATTTACGCTGCGACTATTTAGCCGATATGCTTTTGATTCAGCAAGCACAAAGTCGATGCCGCCCGCGTTGAAAAAGCAGCAACGTGCCACATGGCACATGAACGAAAAAGCCCTCCCCCAATTTTTCTCACAGATGGAGCAACGTATAAATGTCGATTTGTGGTTGGGTCGCTCACTCGTTAAAAACATACCATTTCAGACGCGAAAACGGCGAGTTGCCATCTAAAGCAACTCGCCGTTTTTACTATGCATTAATGGCGGAGAGGGTGGGATTCGAACCCACGTAGGAGCTATTAACCCCTAACTCGATTTCGAGTCTAACCATACACTTTTCGCACACAAAAATATATGCTGTTATTGCAGCGCGTTATAAGAACAACCTCGGATAAACTCGGATAAACTCGATTTTCTTTCACGCCAAAAAGGCGGCAAAATCACGCCACATCACGAATTGCCATCACCATCCAAAAGCGCCGCAACCCCGCGATCTATCGACAATTCATGTAGGTACTTTTCTGTCGTACTCAAATTTTTGTGCCTCAGTGCCGCTTGAATCTGAAACGAAGTAATCACCCCACTGTCTTTTAACAGCGTTGCAAAATAATGCCGCATAGCATGAGCCGTAAAAGGGGGATGAATGCTGGCAGCCTTGCACAACTCCGGAAGCCAAAGCCGCACGGAGTTTTTTGTAAACTGTCGCCCGGCACGGCCCACGAAAACAAACTCCGGGTGCGCAGAAGGGAGCCCTTTCCTTGCTGCCAGGATTTCACGCAGAATTTGCGGCATGGCAAGGATCCCCGGTTCAAGGTTGCCCCCCTTACGCTTGCGCGTCCAGAACGTGATTGTATTCCGCTGAAAATCAACATCATTCCAGCAGAGGCTACACACTTCAGAGAGGCGCGCACCCGTGTAGCGCAAGATGTCGAGAAAATCTTTTTGTTCCTGCGTTGCCACCTTCAGCACTGCGTCAATTTCCGCAGCAGTTGGCACCCGCCGCACAAATTTCTTTTCAGGGAATTTCTCGAATGGAATGAAAGGATTCTCGTGATAAAGGCGCTTTCGGATCGCCCAGTTCATAACCGCCCGCAGTTCCACCAGGTCACGATTTGCAGCCTTTGGCCCCATCGCTTGCTTTCGTGCAACAAGATACCCGCTGATCTGCGAGGCCCGAAGGCGTTCAAGCTGAAAATCCCCACCCATAAAATACAAGAATCGCCGCAATGCGGCGATCTTGTACTGAACGGTATTGTGCTGCCGGCGCTCTTTCATATCGTCAAGATACGCTGTCGCCAGACCCAAGAAGGCCGTACCTGTCGGCTCTTTCTTTTCTGCCAGAGTGAGCGCCCTTGCTTCCCACTTTTTTGCGTCTTGCTGATTTGTGAACCCCGACTTTGAGCCTATCCGTTCGCCGTTCTGGTAGACTTCCACTTTGAACCGCTTGCCGCTCTTGGTCATATATGGAGTAATTGCCATTGTGCTGCTCTAGGTATTCAAGAACATCTTCAGGGCGAAAGCGCGCGCCCCGGGCCGTGCGTCCGCTGCCGACAAAAAAGTGAGGCCACGCCCGCCAGACTTTCGCCAACGACGACGCTTCGACCATCAAGATTTCAGCCATACCGGCCAAATCTGTGACCGCAGGCAAAGATGTTCCCTGCATGGTGATCCTCCGTTCCGCCATGCTAGGAATTTTATCCCTCAAAATCAATTTAAAAATGGGTATGAAATACCTATTCGATCAGCCCTCTTTTTTTCGCTTCCTGCACAAGCTGCCACATAAGAGAGGCAAAATCCTCACCCAGCACCTCGGCAGCATCGTAGACCTCACTCAGGCGCAACCTCCGAGTGCGCCCATCTTTTGCCCTACATAGCCGCCATGCTCGAATGGGATCACCCTCCATAACATCACGTGCAAAGTCAGAGTGGCTCATGCCCCGCGCCTCAATACGCTCTTCCAGCAGCGTTACCACTGCCCGTTCAAATTTATCGCCGTTTTTCATAATGCCAGTATATAGGAACAAAAATCCCATGCAATTTTTGATTGACATTTTAGGTATCAAATACCTAATACTGAACACATGAAAAACGCCACCAAAACCCACCTCAGTCGGCTGGTAAAAGTCTTCGGCTCCTTTAGTGCCGTGGCCCGTTACCTTGGCTTTACTCCCCGCTGGATGCGCCGCATCCGCGCGGAGGACATTCCCCCGCAAAGCGCCCTCAAAATCCGCATTGCCGCGTCCAACCTTCAACTGCGCAGCCTGTTGTGCGAGCTGCGCCGCGCTGGCGTCGTCACCCCTGCCAACCTGCAAGAGGCCTGGGCGAATATCCGCGCCCAGGAGGCCGACACCGCGCAAGGCAACCATGACACAACACCCGAACCGCTCGCCACCACAGTGACAAAAAGCGCGTAAAGGAACACATGCCATGCCTCAACTGCAAGATATTCCTGAAATAATCCCGTTTCACAAAATGGAAGCGTCAGAGGCGTTCTCCCTGGCCGCGCGGGAAAGCGGCCTCCCCTTCCCCGTGATCTGCAAGCGGATGTCCTGGAGCAAAACTTACGGGCGCCGCGTTTTCCGCAACGAGAAATTCTACCCATCATTTGCAGATCTGCCCCGCTGGTGCGCGGTTGTCGGCAACACCATTGTGCTCCAATGGGCGCTGGCCCGCGCCACCACCCACGGCCTAGAGGCCCAGTTCGACCACGTGGACTGCCAAGCCCTGCTGCTGCGCATCACAGATATGTTTGCTGATGCCGGCACAGTGGCTGCCCGCACCCGCGAAGCAGTGGGCGACAACCTGCTTGAACCGCATGAACTGCGCTCCGTTGTCAAAGGTCTGGACGCCCTCATTTCCGGTACCCTGGATATACTGGGCGACCTGCGCCACGAGCTGAAGGAGGCGCATCGTGGGGCATGACATTCCCGCGTCCGAAATAGTCAACGCGCTGCTTGATGCCCGCCTCTATGATCTGCGGCGATCAGGCAACTACCTGCGCGGAGTCTGCCCCTCATGCGGAGAGAAGTCCCTCTTTGTGGGCACCCTGCACCCCTATGTGCTACGCTGCACCCGCCTGAACAAATGCGCGTTTGAGCAGACCGTGCGCGAGGCCCTGCCCGACTTTTTCGGCAACTTCGCCAAGCGCTACCCGCCCACGGCAGAAAACCGCGAAGCAACAGCAGACGCCTACCTGGCGCTAGACCGTGGCTTCGACCTGGGCAAGATCCGTGGCTGGTACGAGCAAGGCTCCTACCCCATCCATAACACCGACCAATACATCCCCACCGTGCGCTTTTACCTGGACGAGGCCCGCACCCGCTGGTGGGAGCGCCTTATCGGGCGCAAGGGCAACAACGGCAACAAGGCCAGCTTCGGCGGCAAGCGCAAGGACGACGGCACCCTCTACCGTGGCGACGCCTGGATGCCGCCCGGCATGACCATTGAAAAGCTCGACCGCGTCTTCCTGGTGGAGGGAATCTTTCACGCCATCGCCCTCTTCCACGCCGGATTCAAGGCCGTGGCCTGCTTTTCGTGCAACACCTTTCCCGAGGACTTCATCAAGGCCCATTCCGCCAAAAGCGTTAAGTGGACTGTGGCCATGGATGCCGACAACGCAGGCAGCCGCTGGGCAAAACGCCACTACCTGCGCCTGAAACAAATGGGCGAGCTGGCCAGCGTCTGCCTTCCGCCCAAGGGGCAAGACTGGGACGACCTCTGGCGGGCAGAGCACCTGACCGCCGCGCTCATCTCCAAGGGCCTGTACGGCGGGAGGCTCATGGTGGCGGAGAGCGTGGAAGAAAAAGCCTTCCACTACTATGTGCATAACCGCAGCAACAAGTTTTTGCTCGACTTCAAAAACGCGCTCTACTGGATTGAACTTGGCGAGGACTTCCGCACCGAGGTCTACACCGCCGTAAACGCCCAAGCAGAAAAGGACGCCGAGAACCGCGCCGCAGAAGCCAAGGCTAAACGGGCGAAAGAGGCTGCCGAAAAGAAAGCCGAGCAGGAAAAAGCCGCTGCCGCACCAGCGCCAGAAGTCACCCCCGACGATGCTTCCACGTCAGAGCAATCACCAGGCCAGCCCGATCAGCCGCAGCAGCCAGAGGTGAAGGACACGCCGGACGACCCTGAAGGGCAAATACTTATGACGCCTGAAGGCCGCCAGATATTCAACCGCCACTGCGGCGTCGACCAGATATCCAACGTGCTGCCGCGCTGCCTGTACATCACCAAAGATCCCATCATGGACGATATCCGCTACCAGTTCCAGATTGCCTACGCCAACGGCACCCCGGACGAGATCATCCCGCTGGAAGGCTCGGCCATCAACAGCCCGGTGGACTTCAACAAGGCGCTGCTCAACCGCAGCCTTGGCGGCACGTTTGACGGCAACGCCGGGCATTTCAAAATTTTGCGCAAAGGCTGGCTCAACCGCCGTCTGGTCACGGTTTCTGCCCTGCCCTTTGTGGGCTACGACCCGGCCACCAAGGCCTATATCTTCAAGGATAACGCCTGGCACTGCGGCCGGCGCTTGGCAGCCAACGACCAGGGCTATTTTGAAATCAACCGCCAAGGCGTCAAAACTACGCTGGCCAGCGTGAACATCACGACAGAGGGCGACTTCAAGCCAGACTGGCTGCCAAATTTCGTCAAGGCCTTTCACTGGCAAGGCTTGGCCTTGCTGGCTTTCTTTGCCGGTTCGCTCTTTGTGCAGCAGATCCGCAGCCGCGATAAGTCTTTTCCGCTTCTGGAGTTTACGGGCGACCCCGGCGCGGGCAAATCCACCGCGCTTGAGTTCTGCTGGAAGCTCGTTGGCCGCGACGATTACGAAGGTTTCGACCTGCTCAAATCCACGGCCGCAGGTCGCCGCCGTGCCTTCAGTCAGGTCAGCAACCTGCCCGTGGTCATTATCGAATCTGACCGCGACGATGGGCAGAAAGACTCCCGCCAAAAACAGTTCGGCTTCGATGAAGTAAAGCCCTTCTTCAACGGCCGAGGCACAGGCACCCTGGGCGTTTCCCGCCGTGGCAACGAAACGGACGAGAGCGTGTTCCAGGCCTCGCTTATCATTTCGCAGAATGCCGAGGTGGAAGGCAGCGAGGCTCTCCTGCAACGTATCGTCCACTGCCATGCGGACAAAAAACACCACGCCCAAGGCACACGCGATCTTGCCCGCTGGTTTGAGCGCCAGACCGTGGCCACCGTGGGCGGCTTTCTCAACCGGGCGCTGACCCGTGAGCGCGATTTTCTGGAGGCCTACGCCCAGGCCTACGCCAAGTACGAAACAATGCTCACCGGAGCGGATCTGCACAACGAGCGTATCATCAAAAACCATGCCCAGGTGGCAGCCTGCGGCGATGCCCTGGGCGTTATCTTTGGCGACGCCATGACGCAGGAGCTTAAGACGGGCCTCGCCTGCTACCTCACCGGCCGCGCCCTGGCGCGAGAAAAGCGCCTTGCCAACGACCACCCGCTGGTCGAGCAGTTTTGGGACATCTACGAATATATCACCATTAAGATCACGGCCAGCCTGCGCAACGACAAAGGCGACCAAGAGCCGCTCAACCACGCCCGCACCACCGATGGCCGCATCGCCATCAACCTCAACCAACTCATGGAAGAGTGCCGCACCTGGGGCCAGCCCGTGCCGGATATGGCCACGCTCAAAAAGCTGCTGCCCATGTGCCGCCGGCACAAGTACATGGGCAACATGCCTATCAACAGCCGCATCACGGGCAAGACCATGCGTTGTTGGGTCTTCAGCCGCGCTGGCGGATATGCCGCCACTACAGATGATTTCTAAATAGCTACCGCATGCAGCGTATTTTGGCGTCTGGCAAGGAAGCCGAGCGTTTTATGCAGGGAGTGTACTCTTACGGTACTCGACCGAAGTACAACGCGAAGGCTGACGCAGCCAGAGGGCAAAAGCCGCGCATGCTCGAACAGGAGAAAATATGTTGATGCACACAAGCGCCCGCACCCGCAAACTCTACATCTGCACGTCCACCCGCAACCTTGCGGCATACCGCCAGTTGCAGCAGGCCCTGGAGCTTGCGCCCTATGAGGTACAGGACTGGACGCGCTTTCTGCCAGAACCCGGGCCAGACTTTGACCAGCGCAAAAACGAGGATCCCCACGGCGCTGCCTTTTTCTTTTGCAGCCGCGCCCTGGGCGGCGCTGATCTGGTTGTGTACCTCGGGCAGTCTGGTTGCGATGCCTCGGCGGAACTGGGCATTGCCTGGGCCGCAGGTGTGCAAGTTTGGGGAGTGCCCGGGCCGGATGAACGCCCAGGCGTGATGATCAAGGGCTGCGTGGCCAGATGGTTCCCCACACTGGACGCGCTGATCGACGAGCTTACCCGCTGGCGCGGGTGGTGAAAAAGCAGAACGGCCCCGATGCACGAGGCCGTTCTAAAACCCTTCAACGCTCTAAAGGAGAGGAGTTATGGAAACTTTACCCAACACCCAACAAATTGACAATGACCTGATGCAGCAAGTGGGTATCACCCCTCGCCAAATTGCACTTCTCACATCACTGCCCAGCCCCTTGAAAAAAGAGGCCTTTCGCCAATTGCTAAACCTTGCGGCAAAGCGCGAGGTGGATATCAACAGGATCAAGTCTGTTTTGGGGATTTGCCTAATGTTCTCTGCGGCTCAATCCGCTGCGCCGCTTGAGCAAGCAAAACTCACTGCCTAATTGATCGGGGCCGTGGCAACAGAACAAGCCACGGCCCCATTGCGTAAGGAGCCACCATGACACCACAATTAAACGTTTTTGCTCACGAAGATAAACCATTACGGATCGTCAAGGACGCCTCTGGCAAGCCATGGCTTGTAGCCAAAGACATTTGCGACATGCTGAATATTCAAAATCCGTCTAAGGCGCTGAAAGCTCTAGCGCAGAGCGAAAAGATTACCCTAACCAATTGGTATGGTAATCCACGCGGGGGTATCCCACATTCTCTCTGCCTCATAAACGAACCTGGGCTGCAAAAGCTTCTCTACCGCTCACGCAAGCCCACGGCAAAAGCCATCCATAAATGGGTTAATGAGGTCGTGCTCCCGGCCCTCTAGACCGAGCATCCTTAACGCTGCCCCGCGCTGGTTCACCCTCTCGGCGCGGGGCTTTTTTATCCCTAGGCAGGCATAACACCAAAACAGCACAACCAGCTGAAAAATTTACTTAAACCCTCTAAACTCGGCCCTCTTGGAAAATTGAACTCAAAATATTTTCGGGGGCATCGGAAAGGCGTAATAAGTGTAATCTCATTATATTTCAGCATATTAAAGTGTAATATTTTTGTAATATGGTTACACTTTTCCATGTAATAAAATTACTCTTTGCTGTAATTTCTTCGATTAGCTAACTAGCTGAATTTATAAATATATTACAAATAGCTCTAAAAAATATTACACCATATCACACCTAAATTACAGACGATTACACTTATTACGGTGTTGCGAAGGCCTGTGCTGCTTTATGTGGGGATATGCCGCGCGCATGATCGTTCCTTATTCTTAGAAAAAAATTTTCTTCGGCTTAGTGATTGCTCCAGCTATGGAAAAATGCAAAAAGTTTTGCTATGAAATCCCAGCCAAATTAAAAATTTATATATATTATGGAGCATTACTAATTAACTAGTATGCTCCTGCTAACGCTTCTAACCCCCAATGGAAAATTCATGTTGCGCAAGCGAAAATATGCCAATTACTATGGCGAATATTCTCTTAAAAACTGGATACGGATGATTTTAAATTGTGAAATCACACTTCCAGACTATCAGCGATATTTTGTATGGTCACCAGAAGAAGCAATTAATCTCGCAGACAGCTTAATAAATGGTGTTTTTGTACCACCAGTTGTTATTGCTTCATACAGTGGAGATGAAACAATAAATGCTGCAAACTATATTCTTGATGGTCAGCAACGATTAAGTTCAGTTTTGTTATGCTACCTTGGATATTGGCCTAAAAAATTCATTGCCCCAACGCTCGATATGGCAACTGAAGAATCCGTCGATGATGCTGGCAACGATATTGAATCGCAAGGTGATACAGAAATAGAAGAGGATGACATTCCGGCACCCACCCCAATACTACAAAATTGGGACTTCAAGGATATTCAGGAAAAGTATAAAACTTGCTCATCTATAGGCGAATTAAAGAAATGCTTGGAAAATGATGGCAAATATCAAAAAATTACGGACGCAATAACTAAAACCAAGAATTCAAATGACACAATATCATTATATAACTCACTTTTTTTTGAAGACAAAAAGCTTAAAGAAAGTTTTCTTGGATACTCTTTTATAAACGGCATTAGAACCACAAGCATTGAAGAAAAGAAGTTATTTTCAGATATTTTTCGGAGAATAAACATTTCTGGCAAGCCCCTTACTTCCGCAGAAAGTAGAGCTGCGTTCTATTGGCTTAATCCAGAAAGAAAAGAATTCCTGAGCCCCTCGTTTGTTTCTTCTATAAGGATAAACAATAAAGAAATAGACTGGGCAAGATCACTGGCCTTTACGGCAGAAGCGGCAAGAATTATTGCCCTAAAAGGCAACAACATTCCTACAAACTTACGCATAGCCGTTGGGTTCGGCAATAGATATAATACATTTGAAAACTACATAGAAAGATATGTCAAAAGTGTTGTAGATGATGTCACTGATCCACTTTTCAAAAAATTTCAAACACAACACCTTGAAAGGCTAGAAGTATTTAAGGCTGATTACACTCGTATCGCCGATGGAATAACGTTCACAAGCATTATTGAAGCTGACTATTATATTTGGGGACTACTTTATTGGACAGTATTTCGTGGAAGAAGAGTCATATCACAAAATGATGACGAATTAAGATCTCGCCTTTCTACTTTCATTAATCGTGAAAAGTCATCAGATGGACTAAGATATGCAAACCGTTTGGGCCGTATCCGTGACAGAATGCGTAACTCGATTACAATCTATAGGTATTTTGGGACTAAAAAACAATGATTGAAGACGCAAAGACATACATATTAACAGAAGTAAGCTTGTATATTGATGAAATGCTCTCCAGCTTAGACAGTTTAAAGCCATCGCCCTCATTACAGCCAGTATGTGAGCAACTCTTATCAGCAACTTTTCTCCAGATGATAGGGGCGATTGAACAAAAAGTTTACAACGTAAAATGGTATCTTGGTTTTAGTGACCATAGCCTTCGTTACGGCATCCAAAAGGATTTTTCTAAGCAGTCTACAAGCTCAAAAGAATTATCAAGTGTATATTCTCTTCTGGAAAAGAAAATTAACAACAAGAGTTCGTCCCTTATTTCAAAGGATATTTGGGGTGACGACGAAAAATTGCAGCAAGCGTATCAGACTGTATACGACATGTTTTCAACTTCGAATATAATTGAATACACAAATTGTGATTTTATCGAGTATGAAAAAAACTATCTGCTTTGTTTTTTCTCTAAATGGGAAGGCGCATGTGCCAAGCGAAGTCGAACCACGAAACGAGCATCAAAAACGAGACTTTCTAGGAATATAGCTAATTTCGAAGAGTACTATAAATTCCTTGAAAAAAAGATAAATGGAGAACTGTCAAATAGTGATTCAGTCATAGGTGGAAAAAACACATCAGATAAAAAAATATCTTTTTTGAAAGTATACTATGAAAGAATGATGAACCATCGTCACTCTATTGCTCACAACTTTAACTCTCTCCGCCACGACACACCGCTAATCCATGAGCTATCCTCATACATTCATAGATTTGACAACTACTACTATAGGTACATGATTTGCATATACTTGGACATCAAAATACAAGATGCATTTTCTAAACTGCTTACACTGCATAGCAAACTGTTGGCCTGATCAGATCTTCTCAAGACGGAGAGATGAGATCAATGTAGCTGTCCCATCTATTCCCACCATGCTGAGCCCACAAACTTACCAGTGAGGGCGAGTGATAACCTTGGGCTGTGTGGGCGCTATTTTTTGTTGCGCGGCTCACCTGGCCCCATGCTTTGAAAAAGAATTGCAAGGCGGGTTACCAGCACTGCCAGCATGAAGTAGCCGACAATGAGGTTGCAGCTAACCACGAGCATGCCTGCCAAATCGGGCTGTCCGCCTACTGCGGCAACGTTGATGTTACTAAAGCCCAACGTCACCATAGTAGACGTGGCAAAAGCCAACATCAGCAAAAACCGTTCAGGAAACGGCACGTCTATAGGATTATTATTTAGCATCAGCATCTGCGGTAAGAACGTGTACAACAACGCAAAGAGCAAGATAAAAAAGATAAAAAATTTGATCACCCGCCCTGTGCTGTAGCCATAGTCAGAGACATACCAGAAAAACCGAACAGGAAAGAGGTAAAGCCATGCCAGCAGGGGAAACAGAATCTTACCCACCGTCTGTAAACCATTAATCTGGAAGACCCGCCGCAAGGGCTCCACCTGTTCCTCATATCTTTTCTTCCACGCAAACCGCCTGATGTTATATTCCATCCGCGCCCGCTTGTCTGGCTCAACCATAATGCTCCCAAGGGCGGTGCAGGAAAAATCACTGGCGTCATCTATGGTACAATCAAGAAATTTCGTGGAAGGGCTGAACTGAGCAAAGCGAAAATCCGCCCCCTCGCAATGCGCACACATAAAATCCGCCCCCTCGCAATGCGCACTCATAAAATCCGCCCCCTCGCAATGCGCACTCATAAAATCCGCCCCCTCGCAATCTGTATCTGCAAAATACGCATCCTTGCAATGTGCATGGCCAAACTTCGTACCCTTGCAATCTGCCTCTGAGAAATCCGCACTCTCGCAATCTGCACCGCTAAAAAATGCACTCTCGCAATTCGTCCCTAAAAAATTCGCCCCCTTGCAATGCGCCCATATAAAATTCGCCCCCTCGCAATGCGCCCCTATAAAATACGCCCCCTCGCAATGCGCCTCCCTAAAATAAGCTTCTTGAAAGTACGACTCTGGGAAATTGGCACCTTGCAGCCGAATCTCCACAGTTAGATTCGCTATCCGCCACTCGTTCCACTCCGTCATATCTTTTTTTTTACTACAACGGAGGAGCATGGCGTATTGTTCTATGTCGCAGAAGTGCCCCTGAATTGACGCATCAATATCGCTCATAATACATATCCAATGTTTTGCAGTGAGATGGAAAAAGCCAGTGACGTAATAGCCCAGTCTGTGCATACACAAGACAGGCAGAAGCGGAAAAGAGCTTCTGACACCAGATAGTAATTTTGAATGCGCCTGTAAGCAATAAGCCAACAAGCGCACTTTAAGCCTATCTCACCCCATGAACTCCCCCGCGAATTACCCCTCTGGCGTTAAAGCGCAAACAGGTATAGGGTAGGAAGTGAAATCCTACTTATACGCGGAGCGCCAAATGCAGCATGAGGAGCTTATTGACCCGATCACAGGCGAAGTGACCCAGATTCAAGGCGACGAATCAAGCCCGGCCTTTACGGAATGGGAACATGGCCTCGCCGTGCTGTGGAAGGGGTGCCTTGATATTTCCTTTGACTACCATTCCACAAAAAGCGGGCTGAAACCACGCGCCATAGTGCTGACGCGCGTTCTCTACGGGGGCAGCGGCGTCTACCTGGGGGGAGTGTACCCAGGTCAAAAGATGTTCAAGACCTTTCTGATTGACCGCATCAAGTCAGAGGTTCGCCATCCAGACGGCACTGGCAGCATCCCCGACTTTCTCAACACGCTGGGCGTTGACCTTGCCTCTCTGCCGCCGCTGGAAGACGCAGCGCCGCAAAAAGCCCAACCAAGTCGAGCCAAGAGGCGCGGGCCAGACATGAGCGAGATTTTGCTATCCGCCCTTGCGGTACAAGCCCATGACGTGCTGATAACTTTCAAGGATGCCAAACGCGGCCCGCTGACCGTGCAGGTAAAAAAATCTGTGGTTGCGGAGTCAGGTGAGCTGTTCCTTATAGGCGTTAATGCCGACAATCAAGAAACAGAGTGTTTTCCTCTTCTGGCAGTAGCAGGCAAGATTACTGCCAACGGCAAGAGCTGGCAGCGTAAAACTTTTGTGCGGGATGTTCTGGGCTATGAACTTGATTAACCTTCGACCTGCATCCCCTCAAGGCGACAATGCCCGTTAAGGTCTGGCGGAGCGTAAAAGGAAAGTTACAAAAGGAGTTTGAAAGCATATGACGGACAATTACAAATTGTTTAGAGACAATTTTTGTGACAAGTGCATGGAAGAATCAGAAAAAGAACCGGATAATTTTCAGCTGATATATAATGGCGAAAATGAAAACCCTTCATATCTTGGCTATAAATACTACTGCCCTCATTGCCATCGATTAAAGGATGACGGGAGTGATGCAAAGAAAGACCTTATTGAGAAAGACACTGCGCATAGTCTGCCAGAGTTTCTCGCAAAAATTGAGAAAGAACCTCACGTGGAATGGTTCAGGGGTGTTAGCAATACCAATTATCCATTAAAATCCGTAATTGGAAGATTGGATATTGGCGAAAAAATCAACACTGCTCTAAAAAAAGAATACCGCCTTTTTTCAGAGTTTAAGAGGTATATTTCGTACCTTGAAAATTCTTGTGAAAATGAAGACATTGCCTTCATTGGCCAACATTACAAATTGCCAACGAGGCTTTTGGATTGGACTTCAAGCCCCCTTGTTGCTCTGTATTTTGCAACTAAAAATAAAGAAAATGATGGAGCTGTTTATATCTTGGGGCAGGTGTCAGGGGCCCCCAAAGGCTTTACCTATGAAAGCATGCTGGCAGACGGTGCTCAAATAGAAAAAAGCGACACATACCTAGTAATACCTCGGGCGATGTCTTCAAGAATGATCACACAGTCAGGGGTTTTCACGATTCAAACAGACCCCTTCATCCCTCTTACAAAAGAAGTTAGGAAAAAAATTATAATCCCTCAAATTTGCAAGGAAAAAATTTTTGCGGATCTAGATCGTGTTGGAATTCATGATTTCTCCCTTTTCCCCGACAAAGAAGGGCTCGCCGGATGGCTTAGGGAAAAGTATTGGTTACGCTCCATGTATGATCCAATGGAAGATCTATTGTGGAGTAACCGTTGACCCTTGACTACAGACAAAGCCTCCCCTAATCTCTCCACACGGTGCTTCAAAACACCATCGCTGGCGGCTGGCCATTCCGTTATAAGTGGCTTTTTTTGCGCCCGTCGTGCATCCTGCGCACGGCAAGGGGCTTTCTTCGGAGTTACTCTCCGGGTGTGGACTAATAGAATACCCTTCGGGGAAATATGTCCGCCGTCCAGCGACGGTTTTGAGCACCCGGAGTTTTTGCGTCTTGTGAAAACTCCCATCAAAAAAATCGCTGGAGGCCTTATGTCTACCCCTTCCTTTCTCTCCCAACGGCTTTCCCTTGTTCAGGAACAGCAGCTTGAGCTGACCATGCTTGCCGAGCATGCCAAGCGCGGCACAGGCCAGCAGCGCCGCCTTGCCCTGCAATGCCTCTCACACCGTCAGGCCGAGCTTGCGGCAGATCTGGCCCGGATGGCACAGTTAGCGGCCCCGCGCGCGGTCAAACGCGCAGCGTTGCGCGGGCGGAGGGTTGCGGCATGAGCGGGGCATCATACCACAACGCCGCGGCACTTCGGGCCATGTCCATTCTTGAAACCGCCCTGCAAGACATGCAGGAAGAACTGCCCACGCAAATGGCCTTAGCGGCCCGTAGCCAGCAAGATGCCCTCGCCGCGCTGGCAGCGCAGCACAAGCAGCTTGCCTGGCTGGCAGATCAGGCGGCCCAGGCCCATGCCGCCACCGCCGCCCAATCGGGAGGAGAAAGCCATGACTGAGCCTACAGATCCTATTGTGGAATTGATGGATACCGCGCGCGCCCTGCGTGTGCTGGCTCTGGGCCTGAATGGCGAAGAAGGCGAAGGCACAGATTTGCCGCAGGGCGGCAAGCCGGGGCTGGCTTGCATATTGCGTCTGCTGGCGGATAATTTGGACAAAAACGCTCAAAGGTTAGACGAAGCCTAGCCGCAAAAATCAGCCGCCCCACCGTTGGCAGATGGTGGGGCGGCGTGAGGCATAGCATGAACGTACTCAAAAATTGCTGGAATGTTCTGCAAAAGTGCAGTCTGGTGCTTGGCCTGCCCGTGCTGCTGTTCCTTGGCTTGCGCAAACACAGGGACAACACAGGGGATTTTGCCTGCCATGCGGGGCTGGCCTTTGCGCTGATGGGCGCAATTCTTGGCCTGATCTGCTGGGGAGTGTACGAAGATACCGGCCTTGTCTGGCCTGGCGCTGTGGCCCTGGGCTTTATGCTAGTGTTCGGCTCGGCCCTGTTTCGGGTCAGGCCTGTGAAGCCGGAACCAGAGGCAAAAACAACTGTCGAACCTCGCGAACAGAACCACAATCCTTAAGCTTATCCGCTGCGCCCTGGGGCAGATCCAAAGCCGAGGGGCTTATGGTATGCCCCAGGGTAAGCTCTGCCGTAAAACTGTGGGCGCAGTCCACATTGCTGCACAGGCAGTAAAAAATGGTAAAACCCGGCGCAACGTCCCGGCGTTTCCTAATCAGAGCTGTGCTGCCGCAGCGGTCGCAATAGATACGCATCATCTTACCTCACAAAATACAGTGCAGATCTGCTCCTCATTTTATGGGCACTTATTCACGCCGCCGCAACCAATGTGCGCGGCTATTCTGCTTTCTCCGGCGCATCCTCAATAAATTTTACCTGCATACCTGCGGGCAAATGCTCGTTTAGCTCCAGCAATAGTTCCCGCACCGGGGCAACCTCGTTTTTGGCGTACACGGCATCTATCTTTGTTATGTCGCCAAAGCCCGCAGTGTTCTGAGGGATGATGCTTGCCATTGCTGGCGGTATGCGGTGCGCGGCGATAATGTCGTCGCGGCTGATGTTCTTGATCTTTTCCAAATCGTCCTTGGTGCTGAAGTCCCCCACCGGCAGGATCTGCACGTCCTTTTCCCGCCCATTGGGAATGTGCAAAAACATATTGCGAAAGTTGCCAATGCCCTTGCTGCCTTCAATGGCCTGGCGCAGTTTGTCGCGGTCGCTCGGGTCAAGCTGTTGCGAGGCAGAGTAAAAAATATAGCCCATGTGCGCGCCGTTTTTATAATACCGCCGCCGAAACAATGTGGCGTCCTCGTTCAGCAGCATGCTCTGGATCGCGCCCAGGTATGCGGGCATGCCGTACATAGTCTGCGACACGTCATAATTTTTTATGTGCAGCACGTCTCCAGCGGCAAAAACCTGTATCTGCCCCGTGCGGTCAAGCAAGCCGTAGGTGTCGGCTTCCTTCATGCGGCGCATGTTTATGGCGGGCAGGTGGGTCAGGCCCACTACCTCGCCGTACCAGTTGCGGCGCACCAGGGCGTAGGCATTGGCAAAGACGTTGTAGTCGGTTGTCATGCAGCGCATGGTCGCGCGTGAAAGCGCCGCACTGGGCGCAAAGCCCCGCATTATCACGTTGGTTTTAAATTCCAGCAGCGGGCCGTGGTAGGCATTGGCGCGCAGCAGCCGGGCAAGGCCGCGTTGGGGCACGGGCGTCTGATAGTATCGCCCGTTGTCGATCAGCCACACTCCCAGGTTGTCGTACAGTTCGCCAGCGAGGACGGGTTCGGGGTCGCCAAAACGACAGGCAAAGGCGGCGTTTTTGTCCTCGGCCTGCGTATTATTCCGCTTTTTCTTCATATTATTCCTTTCACCCCACTCTCTGGCGTGCGGTAAGTTTTGCTTTTTGGCCAGGCGGGCGAGCGTTCAATGCGGGGAGTGTAGGTGGCGCTACATGACCCGCAGGGGGCGCGAAGCCCAACGCCGCCAAAAACAAAAATCGCCGCACGCTAACTCATGGCAATTACGCACCCGCCGCCAGTGTCTTGCCGCGCCAACGGCTCCGCCGCCAGCGCATGCATGACGCTCCAGGCCTCGTCCGCGTGGCCCGTCTTTTCCGTGCGCCCGGCCGCATAGGTCATTTGTCCGCTGTTGGTGGTGGTGCGCTTGATCGTCATAAAGGCATGAGCCAGATCAATGTCGCCTGCGTCAAACTGAAAACGCCCCTGCTCCATCACTTCCAGAGCCTTGAGCACCATCTGCGCCTTGACCTGCGGGCTGTACACAATGGGCACGGTCATGGGTATGAACTGCTTCACCATCTCATACACGCCAATGCCCGGCCCAGTGGTGTCCACGCCGTAGTGTCCGTAGTTGTAACGGCGGCTCTGCTCGCGTATGCGCTCGCCCTGCCACAAGTAGCTCTTGTTCTGCCAGCGTTCCTTTTCCAGCAGGCGAATCACGCCGCCAGACACATCAGGCGGCAACAGGGTGGACGCGCTGGCGTTGTCCCCGGTGCGGGCAGGGTCATAACCGCCCCATACGTTGCGGTTGCCCACGGGCCGGGCCGCGTTACTGTCAATGTCCGTCCACTCGCCCGTGTCCACCATGCAGCGCTCAAGCAATGACAGGGCAAACACGCTCTGCGCATCATCAATAAAGCGGCAGCGAAAAAGCTGCTCAAAATCATCAGTGCTGTATTCAAGCTTGAGCTGGGCAAGGTCGAACAGGTCACAGCCCCCGGCCATCGCATCGTCCAGGGTAACGATCTGACGAAACCACGAATCCGGGCAGGCCGTGCCGGCGCGCAGGGCCGCATCGTCCGGCCAGGGCTTGCGCTTGGCAAAACGCTGCTGAAAGTCCTCACCGCTCCACAGGCTGAAGGCATCGTGCGTCAGGGCTGAAGGCGTGGAAAAGATGGTGCGCCGCCACTTCTTGTGCGCGGCCATGCCTGTGGCCACCTTGAACAGCTCGCGGAATTTTGTGATCCAGAAAAATTCGTCGATGTAAACGTGCCCGTGGTAGCTCTGGGCGCTCTTGCTGTTGTTGCTCAAAAAATACAGCGTGGACGGGCCGTGCGCCGTGTTCAGCACAATGGGGTTGCCCGTGAGGTTTATGTCAAATTCCTCGGCGGCAATGGCCGTTATGTATGAGCGGAACACCTCGCTCTGCGCCCGCGTGGCGGAAAGAAAAATCTGGTTGTCGCCAGTGAGCACGGCATCTTCCAGCGCCTCCTGGGCAAAATACCAGGTGGCCCCGATCTGGCGGCTCTTGAGGTAGGCGCGGTTGCGGTAAATCAGCTTCTGCGCCGCCCACTGCTGCTGATAGTCAAAATATCTCTTGTGCAGCCGCGCTTCAAAATCCGCCTTTGTCAGGCGGCTCACGTCATTCTTGACCTGTTTGCCCTTACGGGGCTTGCGCTCCCTGCCATGCTCGCCCCCCACCGCTGGCGCTGGCTCTGCTTCAGCAACTTCCCGCCCCACAGTCCGGGCAGCCGCCCGCAGTTTTTGCAGGCGCTCCAGTGTGCTCACCAGGGCGTCCACTTCCTTCAGCTCGCCGGGCGTCTTGTTGTCCCGCTCCAGCAAAATGGTCAGCCGCCTTTGCGCGGCCTGCTCCGGGGCCTCGTGCGCCAGCAGGTCGTCCCACTGCCCCTGCGAAATCCAAAAATACACCGTGCGGCGCGGCACGTTCAGGGCCTCGCTTATCTCTGTGGCGGAATAGCGCTTCAAGTACATGCCGCGCGCGGCGCCCTTGATTTCTTCCGGGTAGCTGCGGCGCGAGCTGGTGCTGTTTTCGTCATCCATGCCTGACGCATAGCAGATCACGCGGCGGGAATCCCGGCCCCTGTGTCCAGATTTGTCTAGTCTGGACAAGCACTTGTTGACCATCACCCCACGCGCGAGGGTATTCTTGCGGGCAGGAGAGTACCCCATGCCCGCACTCATTACCAAGTTTGTCAAAGTCGCCCAGTCCGGCCCGACTGTAGACGGCCGCAATATCGACCCGCAGTGGCTGCGCGACATGGCCGAAACCTACGACCCGGCCCTCTACCGCGCCAAAATCTGGCCCGATCACCTGCGCTGGGGCAACAACTACGGTTCTGTGGTGGCTCTCAAGTCAGAAGAAAAAGACGGCCTGGTCAGCCTCTATGCCAGCTTCGCCCCCAACGCCCAGTATCTGTTGAGCAACCAGTATGACCAGAAATTAAGTTTCAGCATTGAAGTGCTGGAAAATTTCGCGGGCACGGGCAAGTTCTACCTTGGCGGCCTGGGCGTTACAGACAGCCCCGCAAGCCTCGGCACAGACGAGCTGAAGTTCTCACGCCGCGCATCCTATAACGGGCAGAGCGCGCGCATTTTCGCGGGCGAACCCGTGGACGCCTCCTGCTTCAGCGCGGATCCCGCAAGCGACACCGCGGAAGCCCCCGGCTGGTTCATAACCTTTGTCAAAAAATTTCTCCCCAATGAGGAAAAACCAATGGATCAGAAGCAGTTCGACGCCATGAACAAACGTATTGAAGGGCTTGAAGGCCAGCTCGGCGAAATCAAAACCCTGGTGGAAGGCAAGTTTGCCGCTGCACCCGCAGCCACCACTGC
>Ga0074193_1002216_pt1 | contig 18515 bp, 17 predicted proteins | sample EPASupsiteHSE605_FD_64523 | JGI IMG/M metagenome (GOLD analysis project Ga0074193, IMG submission 64523) | Bioremediated contaminated groundwater from EPA Superfund site, New Mexico - Sample HSE6-05 | ecosystem: Environmental > Aquatic > Deep subsurface > Groundwater > Contaminated ... | reverse complement strand
CTGTCCCTATTAATATTGGGGCAGCCAGCCTGCGCCATACATGATAATCAATATTCAGTGTCACTAACATTGCTATAATCCCCAGGGTTACCCAAATAATTTGCCGCTTAAAAAAATAATAACTATCATTGAAGTTTACATAGGCTGAGACAGCGCTCGAACTATATACCATTATGACACCAAAACTCAATAATGCAATAACAGTAAAAAAAAGAATGAAATCCAGCGACTTAGGTCTAACCGCCAAAGTATTTCCCTCCTAACAGCAGAGTTCATGCACCAACTTTTTAAATAGTCTGCCGCGTTCTTCGTAACTATTAAACATATCATAACTGGCACACGCTGGCGATAATAATACCACTTGCGGACTGCTGGCCAACCCATGTGCCAGCTTTACGGCATCAGGCAAACTAACGGCATCATGTATATTTTTTACGCCATACTCCCAGGCCGCCACTTTAAACCTTTTTGCAGCCTCACCAATCAAAATCAAATGATCAACCTTTTCCTTCACTAGTTGCATAAAAGCTGTTAAATCAGTGTTCTTATCCCGACCACCAGCAATTAAAATAATATTACCCTCGAAAGCTTCTAATGCTTTGATCGAAGATTCAGGATTAGTCGCTTTCGAATCATTATAGTAGGCGACATCCTCTACCCTGGTTACTAGCTCAATCCGATGTTCAACTCCTATAAAATCATGTATAGTTTGCACCATATCTGCCACTTTAACCCCTGCTAAAAACGCAACACCACAAGCAGCCAAGATATTTTCAATATTATGACCACCGCGCAGCTGTATATCAGTAATTGGGCACACGGGAGTCATCTCCCCAGCCCATTTTATAGTAATCATCCCATCCTTAACAAAAATCCCTGATGTTAAGTCGGTCTGGCGACTGAAGAAAAACACCTGGGAGGTGACCCTATTAGACATATCACGAACAATAGCGTCATCATAATTTAAAACGATATAATCATTATTGTTTTGATTAGCAAAAACCCGTTCTTTCATTGCTATATAGTTTTCCATGGAGTGATGCCTATCTAAATGATCTGGGGTAATATTTAAAATTGCGGCAATATGGGGGCGAAAGTTTATAATGCCTTCTAACTGGAAGCTAGATATCTCGGCTATTACGATACCTTTTTCCCCGACTTGAGCCACTTCTTGAGATAATGCTAAGCCAATATTGCCACCAACCGCTACATCCCGCTTAGCAACTTTCATCATTTCACCAATAAGGGTAGTGGTAGTAGTCTTACCATTTGTGCCAGTAATAGCCACCATTGGTACAGAGCATAGCCGATAGGCAATTTCAATTTCACTCATAACAGTTATACCCTTGCGGCGAGCTGCTTTAATGAGGGGGATATCTATGGAAATACCTGGCGAAATAACTACATAATCAACGGTTTCCAGCAATTGTTCATCTTGTCGTCCTAAAGCTAATACAACACCACTGTCTTTGATTAGACTGAAGTCCTGCTTCTTTAATAACTGCAGCCCTTTGGCATCACTTAATGTCACCTGGGCACCACTTTGTTGCAAAATATGGGCAACTGAAATACCACTAACACCTGCCCCAAGTACTAAGACATTTTTATTATTAAAAGGCATCTTATATTCCTCCTACCCGACTAACAGCTAAAATAATTAAAGCGATGGCACTAAAAACAACTCCTGTTATCCAAAAGACAGTCACTACTTTGATCTCAGACCAACCAGATAGTTCAAAATGATGATGGATAGGACTCATGCGAAACACTCGCTTGCCAGTTAATTTGAATGAAATTACTTGTATGATAACAGATAAAGCTTCTAGAACAAATACACCACCAACGATGATCAGCAGCAATTCAGTTTTAGTCATGACCGCCACAGCTGCTAATGCCCCGCCTAAAGCAAGGGACCCTGTATCCCCCATAAACACCTTCGCCGGATGAGCATTATATTTTAAAAAGCCAAGACTTGCACCTGCTAGCGATACACAAAAGATCGCTAAATGAGGCTTGCCAAAACTCATCGCAATAACTGCATAAGCAAGAGCTGCGACAGTCGTAGTGCCAGCAGCTAAGCCATCAAGTCCATCTGTCAGGTTTACTGCATTAGTAGTGCCTACTAACACTAAAAAGATCAGTACATAATAAAGTGGACCAAGATCAACATTTATATCCAGTAATGGTATCCATAAATCAGTACCGCGCCCCAGATAATTAGTGGCAATATACGCCAATGCAATGGCCATAACAATTTGGCCTAACAGTTTCTGCTTGGCTTTCAGACCAAGAGAACGTTTAAGTACAACCTTAATAAAATCATCCAAAAAACCAATCAAACCATGACCGATGGTTACAAATAAAGCTAAGCCTATCTCAGCACTTCTACCACTATAAATCATAACAGGCACGATGAGTGCGATTAAAATAATAATACCACCCATTGTAGGGGTTCCCGCTTTAGCATAATGCCGTTCAGGACCGTCCTGCCTGATGCTCTGACCAAATTTTAAACGTCGAAGAACTGGAATGAAGAGGGGACCAACAATTAAAGCTATCACGAATGCCATCCCTGAGGCATACAACAATTCTTGCATACTAAACCTCCCAAACTCTTATAAAGAAAACTGTTTCATGCCCTGTTATCTAGCAGCATAAGTGTGGACTCCAGTGCCAAGATATTATCTTTTCTCATTCGCCAAAAACATTTTAACCATATTCTCCATTTTCATGCCTCTTGATCCTTTAATTAAAATGGTATCACCAGGCTGAATTATTGTCATTAAAGCTGCACTTGCAGCATCATGACTATCATAAGCTAAGGCTACATCCACGCCCTGATCACTGGCAGCCTCTGCAATATGCCTTGCCAGTTCGCCAACCGTTACCACAATATCAATATGACACTTGGCTAATTTTTGTCCGATTTGGCGGTGAGCCTCTATTTTAATATGCCCAAGCTCCAGCATATCACCCAGCACGGCCACCTTTCTATTTTTTGCTACAGCAACAAGTGTATCAATGGCAGCTGACATGGACATAGGACTGGCATTATATGCATCATTAATAACAACATAATCCCCCAGCTCCTCAATATGAAGTCGCATAGGACTGGCCGTAAAATTATTCAGTCCAGAACAAATATCGTCAAAGCCCAAACCAACTTCTAGCCCAACAGCAATAGCGGCCAATGCGTTATATATGTTATGTTTGCCAACAGTAGGTATCTCTGCTGTAAAACTTCGCTGAGCAGTATGACAAGTAAAATTCATACCTTTGGTGCTAGTCTCTATATGATCAGCTCGTATATCCGCCTGCTCTAAACCAAACAGAATGATCCGACTGCTGACTTGTTTAGCCATAACCCGTACATAAGGATCATCCCCGTTTAAAATGATTAAACCGTTTTGGGGAATGACTTGTAAGAGTTCCCCTTTAGCTGCAGCAATCTCCTCTATTGAACCGAGTAACTCAATATGGGTTTCACCTACATTCGTAATAACAGCTACTGTGGGCAAGGCAATATTTGCCAACTGAAGTATTTGTCCCTTCCCACGCATTCCCATCTCCACTACGGCAACTTCATGCTGAGCAGTAAGCTGTAAGAGGGTTAATGGTAGCCCAATTTCATTATTATAATTAGCCTCTGTTTTTAATACCTTTAATCGACTGGCTAGTATCGCTGCTGTCATATCTTTAGTCGTAGTTTTACCATTTGAGCCAGTAATAGCCACCACCGGAATGCTAAACCTTTGCCGATGAAAACGCGCTAGATCTTGTAGTGCCGTTAATGTATCTTCAACATCTATCACTATTACATTAGTTGGAACAAGAATATGGGCTCGACTGGAAATTATGCCTATGGCCCCATTTTTAATAGCTTGCTCAATAAAATCATGGCCATCAAATTTTTCCCCAACTAAAGGAATAAATAAATCTCCTTGCTGAACGGTGCGTGTATCTGTACAAATTCCAGTAAACTTTCCATATGCGGAGCCGCGAACCTTACCATTTGTGGCCAAACAAACTTCGCTGACTGTAAACTCTGCCATTATATCATCTCCTTGATGATTTCCTTGACTACTTCTTTATCATCAAAGGAAATGGTTCTGTCCTTCAATATTTGATAGTTTTCATGTCCTTTACCCGCAATAATCACAATATCATCACTAGCAGCGAGCTGTAAGGCCCGGGCAATAGCCTGCCGTCGATCACTAATTTTCTCGTAAATTTTCCCCGCGCTAAGTCCAAGGTTTATGCCGGTTTCTATCTCATTCAAAATAGCTTCTGGGTCTTCACTCCGCGGATTATCAGAGGTAGCAATAACAATATTACCATATTCTGCTGCTAGTCTTCCCATAATAGGCCTCTTCGTCCGATCCCGGTCACCACCGCAGCCAAATACAACAATAATGCGCTGCTTCGCAATTTGCTGTGCTGTTTTTAAAATATTCTCCAAACCATCAGGGGTATGTGCATAATCCACAATAATGCTAAATGGCTGACCAGCATTAACTAGCTCAAATCTGCCTGGTACACTTTGGAATTTTTCAAGCGCAGTCCTGATGATTTGGCTGTCTATCTTTTCCGCGAGCGCTGCACCAACAGCAGATAATACATTATATACATTAAAGAGGCCTGTGATTTTAAGGTCTAAGGGTATGTGTCCAAAGGAACCAGTAATATCAAAGCGTGTTCCTGTCGCCTGTATATCGGCATGCTCTGCCTTTAAATCGGCAGTTGTATTGATACCATACGTAATTTTTTTACATGCAGCACGACTTAATATAAAGTCAGCTGCACCATCATCGGCATTAATAACAGCCGTTTTATTTTGTTTATAATTACCTTCCCCGCCAAGTGATTGAAATAGTGTAGCCTTCGCTGCTAGATAATTTTCAAAAGTTATATGAAAATCTAAATGATCACGTGTCATATTAGTGAAAATACCTACATCAAACTCACACCCTGCTACTCGTTCAAGGGCTAAGGCATGGGATGATACTTCCATTACTACATAATCCATACCGCTTGCCACCATCTCAGCAAGCAAACTCTGCAAATCAATTACATCAGGTGTAGTATTTTTAGTTGGCACAATACGCGTACCAATACTGTTTTGAATGGTGCCAATAACTCCAACTTTAAAGCCTGCTTCCTGCAGTATGCTCCTCAATAAATAGGTAGTAGTTGTTTTACCATTCGTTCCTGTAACCCCAATCATACGCAATTTGCGGCTGGGATAATCAAAAAAATAAGGGGTAATTACTTTTATAGCTTCCCTCGTAGCGCTTACAGTAATCACTGTTAAACCTGCCGGGATATTTTCAACATTTTTTTCCACGATCACCGCTACTGCACCTTGGCTGTAAGCTTGCATGATATGGTTATGACCGTCAGTATGAAAGCCTGCTATACAGACAAATAAAGTTCCTGGCACAACTTGTCGCGAATCATGAGCTAATGCCTTGATGGGAATATTCGTTTCACCTTGCACCAAAGCATTTGGCAATAAAGCTACTAATTCTTGTAAGGTTTTAGACACGTAAAATTCCTCCTATATCTCCACTAATATTACTATCAGTACTATTATTACTATAATTACCAATTTTATCACAATAAACAACAGATTACTATATCCAGAATGATGTTAGTATTGCGATACTAAGTTCGCGACTTACAAAAATCTTCTAGCAAAGCTTTAGTAAAGGTTAAATGATGTTAGCATTCCTATGCTAACGAAGCGACTTACGTAAATCTTCTAACAAAGATTTAGTGCGCTGCTTCACTCAAAAAATATCGTAATCGCTGTTCCTGGCAAGACCTTGACACCAGGCGCCGGTTCTTGCTGGCTGCTTTTAAGTCCTGCACCTGTTGGTTTAATACTAAGTCCTATCTCAGCCAGCATATCTGCTGCCTCACGCAGGGACTTACCGCTACAATCAGGCACAGTAATGTCGCCTCCCCCATAGCGAGGCGTCACTGTATAGAGCAGCACCCTGGAATCATTGGGAATACGGCTACCTGGTTTAGGAATTTGATCAACGATGCGTTCACCGCTTTCCTCTAACCGAGCCTTTAAACCAGCTTTTTGCAGTTCTTGCATCGCCTCAGTAACCAATAAATTGATGACGCTTGGCACTATTTTATGAGTCGTTTGCTGTTCCTCCCCACTATTTTTAATAACATGGGGCGCCACTTTAAGATATTGTAAAACATCTTTCATAATAGCGGCAAAGGCAGGAGCGGCAATTTGCCCGCCATAATATAGACCAACAGGTTCATCAATAATAACAATCATTGCGATTTGGGGATTATCTGCTGGTGTAAAGCCAGCAAAAGAAGCAATATATTTGCCTTGCATATAGCCCCCTGTTCCTACCTTTTGAGCAGTACCTGTCTTGCCAGCAATTCGAAAACCCTCAAGATAGGCACTTTTGCCTGTGCCATTTTCAACAACACTTTCTAACACTTTTTTTACTTCTTGAGCAGTTTGCTGATCTACGACTTGGTTAATGATATCAGGCTGAAAGCCTCGAATAATCTCACCGCTTTCCCCTCTTACTTCTCGGACGATTTGCGGCCGAAGACGCTGACCATTATTGGCTACTGCTGCGACTGCTGTCAATAGCTGTATTGGCGTTACAGCGATACTCTGCCCCATGGACATGGTAGCTATATCAAGTGGCTGAACCTTGGATTTTTTAATAACAATCCCTTTCGCTTCACCCGCCAGGTCAATATTAGTCAATTGTCCCAAACCAAAAGCGTCTAAGTATTTATAAAAAGAATCACTCCCAAGCTTGAGACCAGCATTAACAAAACCCACATTGCATGAATTTTCTACCACTTCCTGAAATGTTTGGCTGCCATGCCCGCCAGCTTTCCAACAATGAATATGACGTCCCTGAACCTCAACAGAACCAGGGTCAAAAAAACGATCTGTAATGCCCACTGCCTTCGCGCCCAGGACTGCTGTTGTGGTAACAATTTTAAAAGTTGATCCTGGCTCATAGGTATTAGAAATCGCTATGTTACGCCATAGTTTGGGGGAAAATTCAGCAAAGGCATTAGGATTGTAATCCGGCCTATTTGCCAGTGCCAATATCTCACCAGTACGAGGATCCATGCCTATGATTGTAGCTGCCTTAGCCCCTGTTTCCAGCATGACCCGCTCTAACTCACGCTCAACAATTTGCTGAATAACAAGATCAATGGTTAAGTAAATATGATGACCATCAATTGGTTTGGCAAAACGATGAGATGCTGATGGTATCTCTCGTCCCCTAGCATCATATTCAACCACAATACTGCCATTACGCCCTTTTAAATAGTTATCAAAGGTTAACTCAACACCATCAAGACCTTGACTGTCAATACCCGTAAACCCCAAAATATGTGCCGCCAAATTTTCATTGGGATAATAGCGACGGCTTTCCTGAGTAAGGCCAATGCCTGCTAAATTGAGCACTTTTACATCTCTCGCTACATTACTATCGACTTTACGTTTTATCCAAGTAAAGGCTTGCCGTTTTTTTAATTTTTGGGCCAAGTTATCTCTATCTAACGCCAAAATAGCAGCCAATTTGGCTGCTGTTTCATCTACATCTAATATTTCAGCTGGTATAGCATATACAGACTCGGTACTAATACTTACACCAAGTTCTCGACCATTACGATCAAAAATTGTACCACGCTTAGACTCTACAGGAATATCTCTTATCCGCTGGTCAAGAGCATTTTCAGTTAACCAATTACTTTTGTAAAATTGAAGATACATGAGTCGACAACCAAGTGCTACCATAATGACTGCAATCAATAGGAAAAGACAAGCTACCCTTTTTCTGATGGTAACATGTGTGGATAAAGGCAATGGCCTCTCCTCCTATGCTAAAGTTATTGCCCTTTACTGGGCATTATCACTTTACTAAGCAGTTGTTTTTCTTTCGCGGCATTTGGTTCTACACTTTTAGAAGTACTCTCTGCGCAATATACATTTTGCGGCATAACCATCCCTAGCTCCGCAGTAGCAATATGTTGAATACGTTGTGGTGATTTTAATTTTGCAACATCCAAACGCAACCGTTCATTTTCCCGTTCCAAGTGAAGGGCTTGTGACTTAAGCTGTACTAAATCATAACCAGCTCTGATCATAGCTTCACTACGCACCGTAACAAAGATAGCAATGACAGCTACCAGCACTACTGTTATTAGGCACTTAGAACGCAGCGCAATATCAAGTTTTGGCAAAGATTTTTTATTTTTAATGGTTGGGGTTGCTTGCTGCTCATAAACATCGTACTGTTGTTTTCTATTTGCTAACATATGTATTCCCCTCCTGAAACTTTAGACCATTTTTTTGCGGAATCAGAAAGTATAACACTTCCTATGATTCTAAGTAAGTACGACTAAGGTTTCTGCCTGCTATAAACCTATTTTTTCTGCCACCCGTAACTTAGCACTTCGTGCACGAGGGTTTTCTTCAAGTTCTATTGCTGATGGTACTCTAGGCTTACCTAATATTTTAACCTGAGGCTTGTGATCACACATACATACTGGCAAAGATAATGGACAAATACAACCTTTAGCCATATATTGCATCGTTTGCTTCGCAATGCGATCTTCTAGGGAATGAAAGGTAATAATGCACAACCGACCGCCAACAGCAAGTCTCTCAACAGACGTCATAAAAGCTTCTTTTAAAATTCCTAGTTCATTATTAACTTCAATGCGAATTGCCTGAAATGTACGCTTAGCAGGATGTGGTCCATCACGCCTTGCTGCTGCTGGAATAGCCTTTTTTATCACCGTTACTAACTGACCAGTCGTCCCAATAGGCTCAATCAAACGTTCTTTAACAATAAATTGGGCAATTCTTTTCGCCCAGCGGTCTTCACCATATTCTCTAATAATTTGTGTTAATTGCTCTTCCGAGTAGTCATTAACAATATCATAAGCTGAAAAATTTGCCATAGGATCCATTCGCATATCAAGAGGGGCATCCTGCATGTAAGAAAAGCCGCGCTCTGCAATATCTAGCTGATGAGAGGATACTCCCAAATCAAAAAGAATACCATCCACCTTACTAATATGTAAATTGTCCAATACACGACCAATATTTTGGAAGTTATCCTGTACAATATCAACTCTGCAGCTTGCATTAGCTAGTCTAACTTGCCCTGTTTTTATCGCTGCTGGATCTTGATCAATACCAATAAATCTTCCTAAAGAATTTAACCGACCCACGATCTGGGCAGCATGTCCGCTGCCACCTAAAGTACAGTCCACATAAACTCCAGCAGGGTTGGTTACCATTGCCGATACACTTTCCTCTAATAAAACACTAACATGATGAAAATCCACTGTAACCATCCACCTTTATTTAAACGCTATCTACAAGCCAATCCTTTTCTTACTTCTTTAGATTCCCAAATCGACCAAACTTTCTGATATTTGCGCTACAGTCGGCGCAACCTGCTCATTATAGGTATCCCAAGCGTCTTTATTCCATATTTCAATACGATTTGATACACCGATAACGACCACATCTTTATCTAAAAGTGCATATTCCCGAAGATTGTTAGGCAATAATACTCTTCCTTGCTTATCACATGAAATCTCAGCTCCGCCGGAAAAAAAGAAACGGACAAAAGCTCGCGCTTCCGGTTTAGCCAAAGGTAATTGTTTTAACTTACTTTCTAGAATAGCCCATTCTTTCTTATCATATACGAATAAGCAATTATCAAGGCCTTTGGTGACAATAAAGCTATCTCCAAGTTCATCGCGGAACTTGGCTGGCAAAATGAGCCGTCCCTTATCATCAATACTATGAAGATATTGACCCATTAACATAGCCTTATCACCACCATTTTTTACTTATCCACCACTTCCCACCACAATTACCCACTTTTACTATTCTATTTAGACAAAAAAAAATCCTTCTCTTTTAAAAAAATTTTTTACTTTTTTACCAATAATGGACAAAAGCCCTGTTTAATAGGTCTTTTGTCCATTAATTGAATATATTTATCATTTAGCTTTTAATCATACCTAACTCTTCTAAAATAGGTGCACCATTTAATCTAATGAAGAAGCTGCGAAAGGTTTTTTGTCCTTTGAAAATAGGAATACGTTCTAGAGCATACAAATCACTATCGCCGCCAACCTGGCCATATTGAATCGTAAATGCCGCTTTGTAACCAGCTGTTCTAACCATTTCTTCAATTTCTGCATTATATGTGCCAGTAGGATAAGCAAAATATTTAGGCGGCTTACCTAACTGATGAGCAATTTCAGCTCGCGACTGGGTCAATTCATCTATAATCTGTTGTTTGGTAAGACTTGTAAGTGATGTATGATTGACTGTGTGAGACCCAAAGACAGTACCATTTTGCTGCATCTCTCTGACTTGATCCCATGTTATAAACCGTGGATCATGACCTACCAAATTAGTAACAATAAAGATAGTTGCCGTAAAGCCATACTTTTTCATAATAGGATAGGCATTTGTGTAATTATCAAGATAACCATCATCAAAAGTAATCAGAATCGGCTTTTCTGGCAGTTCTTTACCATGTTTTAAATAGGCCATTAATTGATCAGGTGAAATCGTATGGTACTGTTCCTTATATAAATACTCCATCTGCTCCTCAAATTCTTGCGGTGAGACTGATAAAGCATGATTTAAACTATCGACTTTATGATAATTCAGAACAGGTATATCCTGGGGATTTATTAGTTTACTATTATTAGAACTTGCTATCACTGGATTTGTACCAATTTTAGAGGATGCCACAACGAGTAAAACCATTATGATGCCCAGCAATATATATATTGGCTGCTTACGCATTTTCAGCATTACAAACCTCCATTTCCTAAATCCTACAAGTATCTGTACAAACTGCTAATACTAATTCAATGCTAGTATTTTACCGCAATTTGCAAAAAAATGCTAGCGTAGATTTAGTATATCGCATGAAATACTGTTTATACTAAATATTGTTAGCACCTGATTCAAAATCAAACTCCTTGAACGAAATTTCAAAAACCATTTATAACTAGGAATATAATAACTTTATATGATATAATATTCACAATTCATAGATCTATTAATGAAAAATAGGAGGTTCTTTTATGTCTATTAATGAAAAAATGAGTATTTTAGAAGTTGTACAAAAGTATCCTCAAACGGTTGAAGTGTTTCAAAATTATGGTATGGGATGCCTAGGCTGCTCTGCTGCACGTTTTGAAAATATTGAGCAGGGTGCCGGAGCCCATGGTATTGATATAAAAGCACTTACCGCAGACTTAAACAAAGTAATCGCCGGCAATAAATAGCGGGTTTTGTGCACAGTGAAATAAGAAAAGACTTGGCTTGTGTCAAGTCCTCAGACGCAGGCAGAAGCCTTAGTCGTTCTTACTTGGAACCTTAGAAAGTGATACACTTTCTGATTCCGTAAAAAAACTTGGCTTATGCCAAGTTTTTTTATTTCTGATGCCTGAGCACTATTATATTTTTTGCTATTTCATAATCCAAAGCAATTTGTGTATACCCAATTCTTAGCACATATACTGGAGACGTTTGTAATATTTCGATTTCAGCCCCAGGTAAGATCCCAAAAGCTGTTAATTTACGCATTTGACTCTTGTCAGCTGGCAGTAAACCTACAACCCGCACCTTTTTCTCCATCTGAAGCTTAACAATCGATATTGGCTCCAATTTAAGACTGTCAGCCCCTTCCATTCAGTAATAGTTTATAACCCTATGTTCTTTAGTAAATACTGATTTGCCAATAATTTAGCAGCCAGTATAATAACCAGCCCGCAAAGATGGCCACACAGCTTATGATCAGTAGCATAAGTATTGATAGCAGTAAGCCTCTTTCCTTGATCATGACAGCAACTTGCGCGATACAAGGTACAAATAAAGTCAATGTAACACAAGAAATAAGTAACTGCTCTTTCGTTAAATTACCCTTTGCACACATATCATACAATCCTGCCGCTCCATAGTCCCGCCGAAAAAAACCAAGTAAAAAAGCCTCTGCTGTTTCATTAGGCAGTCCCAAAAGGGCCATAACTGGTTCCATACCATTTATAAGATATAACAATAAACCGCTCCGCTCACTGCTCCACATGATCAAACTAGTAATGATAAATATCGGCAGTATTTCTACAAAATACCACCACATGCGTACACAAGCCTTACTTACAACATTAGACAATTGGGGTACACGTAAGGGGGGTAATTCCATATAAAAAGCACTTGATTTCCCCGGCATAATTTTTCCGCTTAACCAGCCAACTGCTGCGAAAATCATTCCCATATAAATTCCCCATATTGTAAGCGATATAACAGAATGAGATAACAATGCCATAATAACACCAAGCTGAGCAGAACATGGTATTGTTAACGATAATAAAAAGGTAGCTAATATGCGTTCACGACGTGTCTCCAATGTGCGAGTAACCATCACTGCCATTGTCCCGCACCCTAAACCTAAAGCAAAGGGAATTACGGCACGCCCGTTTAAACCTAAATATTTAAAAACTTTATCTACTAACATGGCAAGCCGCGGCAAATAACCGCTATCCTCCAAAATGGAGAAAATCAGAAAGAAAGTACCCACAATTGGTAAGATAATAACAAAAGCATAACGAAACCCTAATGAGAATATTCCATATGGGCCAACGATAAGTGACTGCAGCCACTCCCAGGCAATATGCTGATAAACAATATACTCCACGGCTGGATTAATGTATTGAGCGAAAATCCTTGTATCGATATAATCAACTAAAAATCCTGCCCCAAATTTGCCTACAAACTGATACAACCCTAAAAATAATACGAAACATAAAATCGGGATACCGGTAACAGGTTCTCTAGTTAAGCGTCCTATTTTTTCCCCATAGCCTTTCTGATATTCATGCCGATATTCCAAAATACCATTACAAATACGATCAACCATCTGCTGACGCTCCAAAGTCAAAACATATTCCATATTATAATCATAACTGCCAGCTACCTGTTGTACTTCTGTTAAGATCTCCGCCCAGTCAGCCTCTGTACTGGCTAAGCTGCATAACAATTCATCTCCCTGTAATAATAACAGGGCTGCCATACGCCGCGACACTCCATAATCTCCTCTTAAACGACTGGCGATGCGATGAACACTCTGTTCAATATTGGGCGAAAATTTCATATTTTTATTAGCTTTTGGCGGCCGATACTCGGCAATTGCGTGCTTTAAATGATCTAAACCAATCTTTTTGATAGCACAAGTCCCAATGACTGGAATTCCCAACAGCTCAGCAAGCATCACTAGATTAATAAAAATACCATGTTCTTTAGCCTCATCCATTAAATTAATATTTAATATCACAGGAAAGCCAGCATCCATAAGCTGTACGGTTGTATTTAACATTCTGTGAATGTTTTTACCATCAATCACATGCACGATAATATCAGCTTTTTCCTGGCATAGCAGCTGCCTGGTTACCCTTTCTTCCTCTGTAATAGGTATCAGCGAATAAATTCCGGGAGTATCTACCACTTCATATTGCTTATTTCTTATGCTGCTATACCCATAAGATATGTCTACAGTGGTGCCAGGGTAATTTGACACTGTTACATATTGTCCTGTTAAATAATTAAAAATCACACTTTTACCCACATTGGGTGCGCCCACTAGCACCACTTTGGTCAATATCTTTTCCCTCCATTTGTTAAAAATATCTTCTTATTTTCTATTCAATTTCGAATCTATTTAGAACGAAAAAAACCGCGCTCCAACAATAAAGCTGGAACGCGGTTTTTTGTGTTTTTATAATAATGGTGTAATTTTATCAATAATAGTAGCTTTAGGCATAAAGCCCATTAATTTTTCTACTTGCTCACCATCTCTAAGAAAAAGCATCGTAGGTAAACTCATTACATTGTATTTCTCTGCAATTCCCCGACTTTCATCAACATTAACTTTTACAAATTTGACCTTATCACCCATTTCAGCTGCTAACTCCTCAAATACAGGTGTAAGTTTAGTACAATATCCACACCAAGGTGCCCAAAAATCTACTAGTACTGGTAATTTTGATTCAATTACTTCCCCTTGAAAATTAGCCACAGTGCCAACAATTACATTTGCCATATACTTATACCTCCTTTTTTCTGAGTTCCACCATAATACAGGCATGATCAACAACAGTAAGCCCCAACTCTTTAGCCAAATTAATCACTGGCTGGGTATCTGCACCTGGCTGCAACCAGACATTTGTAATACCAAGCTCGGCGCATTCACGCAGAATCTGTTCACCAACACGTGGTGGTACCACAATATCCACTGCATCAGGTTTTACTGGTAAATCTTTTAGTGCGGGATAGCATTTTTGTCCAATAATTTCAGTAACACCAGTATTAATGGGGTATACTTTAAGTCCAGCTCCGAGCATCACTTTAAAAATTTTATATCCAAACTTTTCTTTATTATCAGTAGCGCCTACGACGGCCCAAGTTTTTAATTGCAACATATTATCAATATTATTCAATGGTTTCCCCCCTTATCTGAGCTATACTTACATTATATTCCTAAGAAGATTGTCAGTCAACCTATATATATATACTATCGCCCATAGGCACAATAGATATGCACATAGAATAGGTTATCCCTTAAAAAACAAATCTATTAAGGATAAAACAATTTCAATACCAATCATAATAATTACAGCCCATTCCAAGCGAGTACCGCGTTTAGCATGGGCCAGTCCTGAAAAGACTTCCGTAATATCCATTAAAGTATCTATTTTATGACGATTTTTACCATAACGTTCACTCAATTCAAATAATGTTGTCAGTTCATTAAATAATTCACTAGCATTTTCATTATTCCAGGTAATCGCAGGTTTATCCAATAACATGATATAGGAAATCGTACTTAACTTAAACCCTAAAATACTAGCCGACATTTTTGCTAGTTTTTCATCAGACACTGCAAGTTTACCTTGATGAAGATTGTTAACAACATCTTCAATTTCATCCAACAACAATGATATCTCTATCTCAATCTTATCTAACGCTACGGATTTTGCCAAAATAGTCGCCACAATATCTAATTGATAATCAGCTTGTTGTTTTGTGACCATATATTCATTATTTATCGCAAATATTCCCTCTGGGATACTTTCTATTTTATACTCATCAACATATTTAAATAAGCTTGACTGAATGATATCGACTTCAATTTTTTTGAAATAATTAATTACATCCATCATTTCATGGTGCTGGAAATTAAGAAATACAACACTACCGAAATGAAAGACATAAACCATTTTATCATCTGTTTGGCTGATTATACCTTGTAATTCATTGCTTTTAAGTATTAAAGATTCTTCCCATTTGAATTTACGATTAATACCAAAGTGCTCAGCAATCTTATTAAGATTGATTTCGTTACCAATTACAATTGCTTTAAACTCTGTTTGAACCATTTATCACACCTCAGATATTTTATTGCTTTTATCTGCCCAGTAAGTTATTTTATTATTAGAGCTATTATCAGCAGTTTTAAAAACCTATATTATCATTAAAGGAGAAATTATGAACATTCAAATATTCGGCACAAAAAAATGTCAAGATACTCGTAAAGCGGAAAGATATTTTAAAGAACGAAAAATCAGCTATCAATTTATTGACTTAACAATAAAAGGCTTAAGCAAAGGCGAATTACATAGTGTGCAGCGGTTTATCAATTTGAAAAACTTAATTAATACAGAGTGCAAAGAATACCAAAAACGCAACATGCAATATATTGTCCATAATACAGAAAATATGCTGCTGCAATATCCCGCGCTTTTTAAAACTCCCATCATTAGAAATGGGACAGCAGCCGCAAGTGTCGGCTACTGTCCTGAACTATGGAAAGAATGGTAATTTTATAGTGCAGCAAGTAATGCTTTAATGTCCTCTAAGTAATTATTGATTGCAAAATTAAACACTTCACCAGTACGTCTTACTTTTACTTCAATTACATTGTCATTCGTAGCTTTCGGGCCAACAGTGATTTTTAAAGGATAACCAATCAAATCAGCATCTTTAAACTTAACCCCTGGCCTATCATTGCGGTCATCGAGGACTGCTTCAATACCACAAGCGTTTAAGCTTGTATATATTTGCTCTGCCAAAGACATTTGCGCCTCATCTTTGGCACTAATCGGTACAATAACAACATGATATGGGGCAATGGCGACCGGCCAAACAATACCATACTCATCATTATGCTGTTCGATAGTTGCAGCCATGGTACGGCTAACCCCAATACCATAACAGCCCATCACCATAGGAGTTTCTCTGCCGTTATTATCCAGATAGGTAGCCTTTAAGGCCTTACTGTACTTCGTATGTAGTTTAAATACCTGTCCGACTTCAATACCTCTGGCTGTTTTCACAGGCACAGAACAATGAGGACATGGATCATTTTCCTGAATTAAACGAATATCTGCAACCAGCGTAGGTGAAAAGTCACGCAACACATTAACATTCATATAATGCTGGTCTGCTGTATTGGCACCGCATATTGCATTATACATTTTCATTACCGTACTATCAGCAATAACAGTAGAACACTTCGTGCCAACTGGTCCAATAAAACCAGCTGCACTGCCAAGGGTTTCGGTTATTGTTTTTTCATCTGCTAGCTCAATTGTTAGACATCCGACTAAATTTTGCACTTTGACTTCATTGACTTCATGATCTCCGCGAACTAATGCCAAAATTGACCCTTTATCAGTAGTATAGACAATGGTTTTGATGGTCTTGTCTGCAGAAACATTTAATAATTTCGTAACAGCCTCAATGGATTTTGTTTGAGGTGTATCAACAATAGTCAGCATCTTTAAATCTTCTTCAGGCGTAATAATAGCCTTTAATTCAGCTTTTTCAACATTTGCTGAATAATCACATGCAGAGCAATATACGATAGCTGCCTCACCAGAATCAGCTATTACCATAAATTCATGGGTACCACTACCACCAATAGCCCCACCATCTGCTTCTACAGCCCTGAAGGTAAGTCCGCAACGTGTAAAGACATTGGTATAAGCGTCGTACATTTTATCATAGGATTCATTAAGTCCCTCTTCGTCTTTATCAAAGGAATATAAGTCTTTCATAATAAATTCACGACTGCGCATCAGTCCAAAGCGCGGTCGCCGTTCATCACGATATTTATTTTGAATTTGATACAAACGGAGGGGTAATTGGCGATAAGAGCGTACATCTGACTTTACTAATGTCGTGATCATTTCTTCATGGGTCGGGCCAAGGCAAAAATCACGATTGTGACGATCCTTTAGTCTAAACATTTCATCACCATATACATCCCAGCGTCCAGTTTCCTGCCACATTTCTGCTGGCTGCATAATGGGCATTAACAATTCTTGTCCGCCTTTGGCATCCATTTCTTGACGAACAATGGCTTCAATTTTTCTAAGTGTACGTAATGCTAGAGGCAGATATGTATATATCCCACCAGCTCCGCGACGAATCATACCAGACCTTAGCATTAACTGATGACTTATGACTTCGGCTTCTGCCGGTGTTTCCCGTAATGTGGGAGCGTATAATAAAGTTGCGCGCATAAATTATTGTTCCTCCTCAATAAGCTTATCAATTTCAGCAAATAATACAGTTAATAATTGATCTTCAGCAACGGTTTGTATTATTTCGCCCTTGCGAAATACCAATCCCTGGCCTTTACCGCCAGCAATCCCAATATCAGCTTCGCGGGCTTCTCCTGGTCCATTTACGACACAGCCCATCACTGCAACTTTTATTGGTTTGTGCAAAGTACTAAGTTTTTTATCAACGGCTTCAGCAATCTCAGCTAAGTCAATATTACAGCGACCGCAAGTCGGACATGATATCAGTGTAGGACCATATTCTTTCAGACCCAGTGATTTCAAAATTTCATTAGCAGCCCGCACTTCTTCGACTGGATCACCTGTTAATGATACTCTAATAGTATCACCAATGCCTTGTGCTAGTAATGCTCCAATACCCACTGCCGACTTAATAATACCTGATTTTATTGTCCCTGCTTCTGTTATACCCAAATGTAATGGATAATTAACTGTTTCAGACATCAGCTGATATGCCTTAATTGTCATAGGGACATCATTGGCTTTTAAAGATATTTTAATATCATAAAACTCTAACTTTTCCAAAATAGCAATATGCTGCAGCGCACTTTCTACCATGCCAGCCGGTGTAGGATGCCCACCATATTTTGCTAAGATATCTTTATCTAAAGAGCCTGCATTTACGCCAATTCGAATAGGAATGTGGCGTTTTTTTGCACCAGCAACAATCATGGCAACATGTTCAATATTACCAATATTCCCAGGGTTAATACGTAAAGCATCTATACCGCTGTCCATTGCAGCAAGAGCTAAACGATAATCAAAATGAATATCGGCAATTAATGGTACATCGATCTTTGCTTTTATTTCCTTAATTGCAAGAG
>Ga0074193_1002215_pt1 | contig 18551 bp, 16 predicted proteins | sample EPASupsiteHSE605_FD_64523 | JGI IMG/M metagenome (GOLD analysis project Ga0074193, IMG submission 64523) | Bioremediated contaminated groundwater from EPA Superfund site, New Mexico - Sample HSE6-05 | ecosystem: Environmental > Aquatic > Deep subsurface > Groundwater > Contaminated ... | reverse complement strand
TGTGATCCTGGTAAGGATATAGAGCTTCGTGGAGCCCGCCCTCTCCTGTTCCCATATAAGTTCCAAGTTCTGTCACTGCCTTTGCCATACTGAGTTGAGAGTTGAGACTGATAGCTCCGAAACTCATGTGGCCGATCATAATAGGGGTATTAAGTTTAAGATTTGGGGCAAGTTTTGTTTCGAGCTCTACGTCGCCACTTTCAGTCTTTCGGAATTTGAGTTTGGATGGCTTCTTTCCAATGTAAGTCCTGAGTTCCATTGGTTCTCTCAGCGGGTCAATGCTCGGGTTTGTAACCTGGCAGGCATCAAGGAGAAGGTGGTCATAGACAACTGGCAAATCCCTGGCGTTTCCCATTCCTGAAAGAATGATCTTTCCACTGCGAGCTTGTTTAATAATATCCTCTCTGACCTCTCTGGTCCAGAGAGGGTGGCTGCGGTAGTCTACAGGTTTCTCTGTAAGCGTGATTGCGTCTCTTGGGCACATGGCAACACAGCGAAGGCAGCCTGTACATTTCCTGGATTCTATGAGGATTTTGTCGCCTTCTCTCCTGTACACGCCATAGGAACAGTTTTCAATACAGCGCCCACAGTCCATGCACTGATCGCGGTCAATACTGACCTTAAATTTTGGGGGCACACTTCCGAGCGTCATTCAATAAACCTCCCTATAATTGGTTCTCCTGCCCTGGGAGTGTATACGTTTTTAACTTCAGGGTCAAGTACTTTTATTGCGGCTTCTTCGCTGGATATGTAGAGACGGTTTCCATTTTCACCAACTACCAGAGGGCGCAGTTTAATCCTATCAGTAAAACCAACAATACCATTCTCTGTTCCGACCACGATTGCAAAAGGACCATTCATGAGGGCAGACCCATAGGTAAGGCGAACTGCCTTATTTAACTCTGCTTCTTTCGCAGACATCCGGTCAATATCGTCCCAGAAAGGTGGAGCAAGAGCCTTGACAACCGTTTCATAAGAAAGACCATGCTGCCTTCCAAGCAGGTCAAATAGATAGGCTACAACTTCGGTATCGGTAAGTGCAGTGCATTTGTATCCGTATCCCTCAACATAGCGCTGGTTTGTACCATATGAGGTAATTTCTCCGTTATGTACTACTGACCAGTTAAGCAGGTTGAAAGGATGAGCCCCTCCCCACCAACCTGGAGAGTTTGTGGGATAACGGTTGTGGCCAAGCCAGATATATCCCTTGTAATCTTCAATTCTGTAAAAGTTTGCCACATCTTCAGGCCAACCGGAAGCTTTGAAGACTCCCATATTTTTTCCGGAAGAAAAAATTGTAGCCCCTTTTACATTAGCATTTACTTCCATGACTATGTAAGTAACAACATCTTTTTCAGAAGCCACTTTCCCTGACATCAGGTCTTCTGAAGGCTTAAAGAAATATCTCCAGGGGATATGTACTTTCTTTATGCCCGGCTGTGGGGTGGTCGGGATTTCTTCCTGGTGAACGATTTCTCCTAATTGTTGAAGAAGTTCATCTACCTTCTTTTTTGGTTCACCTAGATTGTCAAAGAAAACATGAAGAGCATAGTAGTCTGCATATTCGGGATAAATTCCATATGCAGCATAGCCTGCCCCGTCTCCACTACCTCTTTCATTCATGAGGCTGAGGGCGGCTTTTATGCTCGACCCGTCCATTCTGGACTTTGTTCGGTCTATAAAGCCTATTATTCCACACATTTTGATCACTCTAAAAATGGATAGGAATGGATGTAATAAATATAATATATCCATCAGTAATTTCTGAATTATTTCCGTGGCTCATTTTTGAGAACTAGTTCAAAAAACTTGCCAGCTGAGAAACTGGGTTTCAGGGGTAACTTTTCATCAATTCCATAATTTATGGATTTTTAACTAAGTCAATTTGTATAAATTATTTAATAATGTGAATATATAGCAATGCTTCCACATATGGTTTATAGTCATATCATACATCGAGAGGGTCACCACTAAGGGAAGTAAGTAATTTAGTACCTATTTGACAATATATATATGTTTCTTTTTCAGGTTAAAAGTTCTTGAGATAACGCTGCAAGGCGCAGCGGCTTAACCTTTTAATTTTAGTTGACTTGTATTTATATTTTTTAGAACCCTCTGTACTTTTACTTTAGAATATCCCTTTTAATCGCTAGTACACTATCATCTTTAGGGCTTTAGAGCCATTTGCTTATAATTGTATAGCTGAATTAATTTCTTTGGAAAAAAGTAGTGTTCTTGAGTACCAGGATTTTTCAGAAGGGAAGCATTTTTATATCAATATTCATTTCAGGCATTAGTTTTGAAAAATATTAAAAGATTTATATGTCCCGACTAGTAAATCTCGTGAAAAATATTTAATTAGTTTGCAAAGTTATTTTTAAAAGTTAAGGCACACTTCCTGGAAGGAGTGTGTCTCTTCAAGTAAACTTTTAATTCTGTCACAATTTTGTCTAATTCTACCATAATAAATTTTTTTGATATCCATTTGGGTATTAAGATTTCTGGCATGCTTACAGCATATTCAAATATTTCTCAAGTTCCCAAGGGTGAACAATTGCTTTGTATTCATCCCATTCCATCTCTTTAGCACAGAGATAATTACTGAAAACGTGTTCTCCTAGCACTTCTTTTACGAATCCACTGCATTTCATTTCATCAATTGCCTCTTTAAGGTCTGCAGGTAGGGAATGGATACCTTTATTCTCTCGTTCTTTCTCCGTAAGGTGGAAAATGTTCGTGTTAGTCGGCTCTCCTGGATCAATCTTATTCTTTATACCATCAAGTCCAGCTCTGAGCATCAGGGCAAAAGCAAGATAAGGATTACACGCTGGGTCTGGACATCTTAGTTCAACTCTTGTCCCATTGCCACGGGTTGCAGGAATACGGATAAGGGAACTTCTGTTCTTTGCAGACCAGGTGAGGTAAACCGGTGCCTCATACCCGGGTACTATTCTCTTATAGGAGTTAACAACCGGATTTGTAACAGCTGCAAATTCCTTAATATGTTTTAACAGACCACCAATATAGTACATTGCTTCCTGAGAAAGCTGATCTGTACCCTCTGGATCATAGAATGCGTTCTTACCTTCCTTGAAAAGGGATTGATTAGTATGCATGCCTGAACCATTTACTCCAAAAAGAGGTTTCGGCATAAAGGTGGCATAATATCCTTTGTGATATGCAATTGATTTTACCACATATTTGAAAGTTATAACATTATCTGCGGTGCTCAGCACGTCACCGAATCTAAAGTCAATCTCATGCTGAGAAGGTGCGACTTCGTGATGAGAAGCTTCGATCTGGAAGCCCATATGCTCAAGAGCATAATCAATATCTCTACGTACATCCTGTGCACGGTCAAGGGGAGAGAAATCAAAGTACCCTCCATGATCCGTAAGTTCTGTGGTTGGATTTCCATTTGCGTCAAGTCTGAAGAGGAAGAATTCCATTTCAGGACCTACATTCATTGAGTACCCCATTTTTTTGGCTTCCTCAATTGCGCTCTTAAGAACATACCTGGGGTCTCCCTCAAACGGTTGACCGTCAGGAAGATACACATCTCCAAGGATCCTGGCTACTGCTCCAGCTGTAGGTCTCCAGGGAAGGATCCTGAAAGTAGACGGATCAAGCACAAGTTTCATGTCAGATTCTTCAATCTTTGTAAAGCCCTGGATTGAAGACCCGTCAAACATTACTCCACTTTCAAAGGCTTCTTCTAACTGTTCAACAGGGATTGCCCAGCTTTTGATGATGCCAAGTGTATCCGTAAATTGAGTACGGATAAACTTTACGTCTCTTTCTTTTACAGCCTCTAACACATCTTCTTTGGTCATACATTTTTTTATCTGCACCATTTTGATTTCCCATCCTGACTAGGCATTAGGTATCCTTTTACCTATACAATAGTATATATACTTTTCCTAATCTCATATAAAATATAAAACTGTTGAGAGATTTCGTAAATCATATTATCTTTGAAAATACTTGTGTGATTAAGCCCCAATTCGGCAGATATATTTCTAATCTCAGGTATATAAATCTCATTAAAGCTAATTCCAAAAAGAGTGAGTCTCTTAGTGAGCTCACTTTCCTCAGTAAATTTCGTAAACTCATATTTTTTCCGCTATCAGTTTTTGAGCCTATCCCAAAACATTGTCTAATCTACTATTACCGCCAATATTATAACTCCTATTCTGGCATTATATTGGTTTTGGGATAGACTCTTTAATTAAACATGGATTTATCGGGCTTTTACGCAGTAAGCAAAAGCACCTATGTGATGTATTTAGAGGCCAGAAACGATATCAATCAGTTTTCACAACTATCTGTAAATAGTTTAAAACTAATCAAATCTGTCCATAAAATGCCGTAAGGAAAACTGTTGGTTTTCAAAAAATACTGCTGAATGTGGGGTTAGATTTGAGTTTTTTCCGGCAATATGTATTTGCAAAAATATTGTAAAAAGCAGTATCAAAAACTTAAAGTTTTTTCAACCCTAAGATTAATAAAGATCAAGGTATAGAATTATTTCCGGATTTGGTATGGTTCAAAGAATTAATCTTTTCAAGTTACTTGCCTCTATATTGCTCTGCCAGTTTTCAGGGGCAATAGGTTCGATATTTACAGCGTATTCTCTTGAAAACTGGTACCTTTTGCTTGAAAAACCGACTTTTACCCCGCCACCTCAGGTATTCTTTCCCGTATGGGTTATACTTTATACACTTATGGGAATCTCATTTTATCTTGTCTGGGAAAAAGGGTTGCAAGAACAAAAAGTTAAAAAGGGAATGCTTATTTTCGGAATTCAGTTAAGCCTTAATGTTATCTGGTCTTTTCTCTTTTTTGGGCTAAAATCTCCTTATTATGCTTTTATTGAGATTATTTTTCTCTGGCTTGCAATCTTCCTGACAATACTGAAATTCCGAGAAATCTCAAAAATAGCTTCTTATCTACTATTTCCTTATATCCTGTGGGTTAGCTTTGCTGCACTGCTTAATTACTATCTATGGATTCTGAATTCTTGACTTAAGATTTGAAACTCATTATTAAGCTTCGGAGTTATTCTAGCCTGCTTTCGTTAAAAAATTTACATGAAAATGGTTTATTCAAAATTGATTATTATCTAAAATTAGTCATAACTATTACCTAGCAATGTTCCGAGTTATCTATAAATTCAAAGTCAAATTTTTGTGTATTTAGCATAATTCAGTTCTCTCAATATTGACTTCTCAAGCTACTAACTTATTAAGAGTTATAATTTTACAGAAAACAAAAATGAGATTCCTTGAATAACATACATAACTATATGAAAATGCATGTTGACGGCAGCATTTTCATGCTAAACTGGCATACTACCAGCTTACCAAAAAAGTTGATTGATATCACTTTGATGAAAACAAGAAAATTGATAACTAATCGTGAACAGATAAAAAGGCACTCTATTGATAATAGTCAAAAAAATAAACTCATTGAAATTGTACGTTGAATCTTAATAGCAATAACTATCGATACTGTTTTAACCACAGTTACATAGACTATTCAAAATTATTTATACTTTAGTTAATTTTAATATACTTCTCTCTAAACTATGGTTTTATACTGGAATCCTTGGATGGAATCCTTAATTATTAAAAAAGTTGTAAAAAAGTTTGCCTAAAAGTCAGAGGTAAACTTTCGTTTTTCAAATAATATGATCGTGTTACAGAGCTCCGCAGCCACAGCTTCTTCCTAGAAGAGTCGATATTCGGTGCTTTAGATGATGAATATCATCTTCGGACATGTTCTGAAGCTCTTTTTTATGTTGTTTTTCTATATGATCGAGCATAGCATTTTCAACTTCTTCCAGTTCATTGCCAGCAGCCATAAAGTTACACTTGAACCCCAGATCACTACATTTTATTATTTTCATAAAATCTCCTCTATGCAAATAGGTGTTAATAGAAACAATCTTTGTTAATTAAATAAAAATATAATAAAGATTAATAGGATATAAAATTAAGTTTCTTAGTTATTTTACAGTAATCTATTCCTTTATAGCCCTACTCAATCGGAACATACCTTGCACACGTAAAATCCTCTTTATAAGGAACTTTGATAGTAAGCATTCCTCCATTGTTGGCTGCAACTGCTTTCTCTGGATCTACAGGCCCATCCAGAAAAAAAGATCCCAAGTACTCTACGGTTTTACTGAATGCTTTTAGATAAAAACTGTTTTCATGCATTAAAAGTGTAATATTCTCACTTTCTACATCGGGAAGTTCAACTTCCAAAGTAAGATATTGATGTTTATCATCATGATACATTGCTAGTATTGGAGTTTTCAATACTCTGGGTACTGCACTTTCCATGACACTCTCTCCTTAAAGAAGATTCCAGTAAAATCTCTCCTTACTCGATTTAATGTCCACTGCTTTCTCAACAGAATGCTGACAAAGTACCTTTTCTTTAAGCATACGGTTTAAAAATTGGCGACTGCTTTTTTCGGGCTTATAGGACAGCAGATTGCGTAACTGTCTGCATACTCAACTCCTTCTGTGGTAGCTTTTACATAGAAACTATCTTCAGTAATTTTAGAGGTATTCTTTTCTTTTTTACTCTAGAAGAATTATTTCTCTTTTCAGGTTTTCAAATCTGTCATTAAGATATACACTAATAATCGATGATAGTCACAAAATATCTACCATTACTTATCCCCAAAATAACATTATCGGTTAACGTATTTATAAATATCTTATCCATAAACGGGAAATATATAATTATAATTATAGAATTACAATATTCAAATAATATTAAAAATCCTTTAATATTTTTAAAATAAGTCTGTATTTTAGCTTAATCAACTTATAATTCGAAAATTAGTCCTATAATATAAAGATATCTCTCATATATTCTTTTAATCTTCTATTTATCATACAATAAAGAAAAAACTTTTTAATAGAAAACAAAAGCGGAAAATTATTAGGGATCAAATTTTAAGAAGTAAGATTGGACAGGATGATCTGTCAGATATTTTAGAGATTTTTAAATGAAAAAGAACAGTGCCTAAGAGGTTAGTTTAGAAACTTTATTTCCTATTTATATAAACCATCTGAGGCATAACTAATTGTGTAAAACTATCAAGATATTTGTTCAAACTCAATAGTTTCAATAAATTACTTATTAAATTTATACCCACTTAAAACAGGGGATCTAATACTGGGATCTAACATAAATTACAGAAGTGATCCAATAAGGTAGAGGGAAGGGGTTGATTAACGAGTGACCGGAAACGTCATAGAAGTAAACAATCTTGAGCATTCATACGGTTCTATAAAAGCTGTTGACAATATCAGTTTTACTGTAAAGCAAGGAGAGATTTTCTCATTTCTTGGCCCAAACGGAGCGGGAAAGAGTACTGTTATTAATATCCTCACCACACTCAGGAAACTCCAGAAAGGCGAAGCGAGAGTTAATGGGTATGATGTTGCAAAGGAACCAAACTCAGTAAGGAGGTCGATAGGCATTGTTTTCCAGATGCTTTGTCTCGATCATGAAATGACAGTATCTGAAAATCTTGAATATCATGGCAGGATTTACTCGATGAAGAAAAAAGAAAGAAGTAAACGCATCGAGGAACTTTTAAAACTTACAGATCTGGAAAGTAAAAAGGATACCCTGGGAAAAGATCTGAGCGGTGGCATGAAGCGAAGGCTTGAGCTGGCAAGAGGGTTGATGACAAAACCTGCAGTCCTTTTTCTTGACGAACCAACGATAGGTTTCGATATCCAGACGAGAATGAGAATGTGGGAATACCTTAGAGAGATTAAGAGAGAGGGCACTACCATATTCCTGACAACACACTATATGGAAGAAGCCGATCAGTTGAGCGACAGAATAAGCATAATTGACCATGGGAAAATAATCGTAACTGGAACCTCCAATGAATTGAAGAATAAACTTGGTAAAGACCTTATTTATCTGGAAACAAGTGATAATAGGGCTGCTGCAGAGATATTAAGGTCACTGGTGTCAGTTAAAAATGTAACAGAAGATACAAAATCCCTGAGAATTATGATAGGGGAGGATGTCACTCATGTGCTTCCTCAAATTATGGATAAAATTCGGAGAGGGGGGATAGAGATTATAATTGTAAATATTAAAAAACCATCGATGGATGATGTTTTTGTTCATTATACAGGACATGAATTAAGGGAAGGTAATGGAAACGGAAATGGAAATGAAAAACAACAAGGAATAGAAACGGCGGTGGTTTCTGAATGAGCTTCGAATTTCGTGCCATATACTGGAGAGAGATGGTGAAATACTTCAGATATAAATCGATGCTCATCACGTCAATGGTCCAGCCTGTAATGTGGCTGGCATTCTTTGGGCTTGCTATGTCAGATAGTTTTGACAAACTAACTTCATTTGTTCCAAACGAACCTGGAGTTCCGGTAGTCGCGTATATTTCGTATATGGGTGCAGGAATAATTGCAATGGATGTACTGTTCAGCAGTTTGTTTGGAGGAACTACCCTCATGTTTGACAAAAAATTCAGCCTTTTGAGGGAAACTCTTGCAAGTCCAGTCCCCAGGACTCATATCATTCTCGGAATTGGACTTTCCGCTGTGACCAAAGCTCTCTTTCAAACTTTCATAATAATAGGGTTCGGAAAACTTGTAGGAATGGAGTTCTTTAAGGGATATACCCTCGTTGAAACTCTCATCTCAATGGTGGGTATTATGTTACTTGTGGCGATTTTTACTCTTGGCTTCCTTTTCCTATCAGGTTCAATTGCAATTACCGTTGAAAATCCAGAAGGAATGCAGTCTATTCTCACCCTGGTTAGCATGCCCATTTTCTTCGTAAGTAACGCCCTTTATCCCATTGACGGCTTTCCTACTTTCCTCAAGGTTCTATCGATGTTTAACCCGCTAACCCTTCTGGCAGGTGGAATTCGTTATTTTGCTTTGGGGACCAATTTCTCCGTGATGGGAAATCACTATATTTATACTACAGTAGATATAGTTGTGGCTTTCCTTGGCCTCATTTTCTTCGCCCTTGTAATGCTATCTGCTGCAATGTGGAGATTTAATAAAGTAGATATATAATTTCCGCGATTTGCTTATTTTTAATTTTTTCGTGAAAGTTGGGAGGAGTTTCCATTTAACACACAGTTTTTATAATTATTTAAATCAAACATGAAATATTGATCCAAGGTTTTATATTTAAAAAGAAATTTTTGTTCAGTAAACAGTTATAACTCATAGCCCTAGCGTTTTAGTGAAGTTTATCCTTCATTTAAGCTTAACAAAACACAGTAAAACAATATATAACTACGTGAATAACAGTTTTCGGGAGTTTGTTTTGAGTTCTGTTCTTCTTTTTTGGATCAAATAGTAAAAACACGGAATAGGCTTGAAAACTTACTTGAGTTCAATAATTTGTTTTTCGGGTTTTGTTCTCATAAAGTCATCAACCATCTATCCCTGCTACTTCTTACTTTAGTAAGAAACTTTTGGTTATATTATAGTTTTCAACGCAACTTACCACACATATTAACACGCTTATATTCTCTTATGGTGGGGAAAGAACACATTCTAATTGATCAAAAGGTAATTCTTGATGAGATAAACGTCTTACTCAAACGTGAACACAATTCAAGAGTACTTAAAAGGCTCTATTTTGTCAAATTTAGATGTTTGGGAGATTCTGTTGAAGAATCTGCTACTAAAGTTGGAGTGACTAAGAAAACAGGATATTACTGGCAAGACGCTTGGAACAAAGGCGACTATGCTGCCTTAATACCACATTTTGGTGGAGGAAGAAAATCTAAGCTTACTGACGAGCAAATAAAAGATTTAAGAATCCTTTTGGAAAATAAGGATTACTGGACTACAAGAGAAGTTTTAGAGTTAATAAAGGAAAAATATGGTGTAGAGTATTCACAGAAACAAATAGGAGTTATATTGCATAGTTTTAACATGTATCATTCAAAACCATATACTCTTGATTATCGAAGACCTGAAAACGCCGAAGATGTTTTAAAAAAAGTTAACAGAAGCAATTCCAGCATATATTGGTCCCGATGAACAGTATATCATAGGTTTTCTAGATGAATCTTCACCGCAAACAAAGGCAAATACGCAACGTTTATGATCACTTAAAAAACCTTTGATGATGAAAAACACAGATTACGTAAAATCAAATGCATATGCATTTTATTCTATTAATGGTAATAATTTCATCAATTTTATGGAAAGTTCAAAGGCAGAAAATGTATGTGAGTTCCTGGAAAAAATTGTGGAACATAATCAAAAGAAGAAAATAATTCTTATTCTGGATAATTCAAAGTCACATCATGCTGATAAAACGGCAAGGAAAGCAAGAGATTTTGAAATATTGAATTTATTTTTATTAAAAACCTTAATATTTTAATAATTAGAGCTCTTTAATTAATTTTAAAATATATCCTGAATTTCAGTTCCTCTGCCTAAATTATCTCCTCATTGGATTCTCAAATACAAGAACAGAGCTGATGTAAAGATTTATTCGGCTGAATTCTTATAGCTATTTGATTAATCACTTTAGTAGTTGGAAAAAACATTAGTAGTTGGAAAAAACCTGAATCCAGTCACTTTTGCTAAGAAAAAATGATACAGGTCACATTCATGCATGAGCATGTAATCTAAACCTGTATTGGGATATCATAGAGAACGGTAACTGACTAGTAAACACCTGGGATCGATTTCATCTGGAAAATCTTCCGAAACCGCCAAAGCTAGAACCATCGATGTACATCAGCTTAAACCTTACTATCTCTAGAAATAAGGTGATTTTTGTATAACTTAAATAAAGCATTGACATTGTAAGTACCTCCACGTATCTACTTTCAAAGCTGTCTTTTTTAATTCGTTTTCCTTCAGTTAAAATTAACTTATCTTCCAGTTTAACCTGCTTCTTCCAGTTTAACCCAGTTTATGGATCACTTCGGATAGTATGTGCCTTCGCCAAACCCCCTTAGACGTCCATTTTATATCATACTCCCAAACTATACTCCCAGGAATTTACTTTTGGAACTATAGGTAAGTATAAACAATCTTGAAGATTTCCAGCTAAAAGATTCGTGAATTTGAAGAGTTATAGGTTGGAAATTTAGATTATTTATATTTATCTTTGTCTATTATGTTTCATATATTATTATTAGAAGCTATTTTTTCCAACAATAAACTACTAAGGAGCATCAATACCAAAGTATACACTAAATTTATATATAATGTAAAGAACGAAAACTCCTTACAAATAATAGTCTCTTAGTTTTTGGACACAGAATCTTTTGCTGCAACATTTACACAGAATTACGAAGCATATCGTTTTTTTGGTTTCTGTTTAAATTTATCAGAGATAAATGCCGTCTGAGAGAAGCAATAGTGTTCAAAAAATATTAAGCTCTCCTGATTTTGAACTTTTTAAAAACAACTTAAAGTTTTGTACCGTTTCTTATCTCATATTTTCAAAACTTATATTTGAAACTGTAGAAGCTTTCAAAAACTTGAATATTAAGAAAATAAAAAAGAAGTAAAAAAGTGGTAGTATTATGTTTCTTTTGCGAAGACGAAGTTGCCTGAAAAACAGGCAACTTTATGTTATTTTTATTTCTTAATCAACGCTTTTGCTTAATCGCTGTAGAAAAATTTGAATACTTCAGCTGCATAGGCTTTTGTGATCTGTGAATAGTAAATACTGTATGTCATAGTATCTGTCTCTCCAATATCTACTGAGTTTGTTCGCCTACCGTTATACCTCCGGCTTTCTGCAATCAAGAAATAATAGACCATATGGTCATTCTCCGATTGCAGAAACTGTTTAATTTACAGCCTGATTAACAGCCTTGGTAAAAGAATTTGAATACTTCAGCACAATATGCATAGCTGACGTTTGAATAGAAAATAGCATATATCATAATATCACTCCCTTATTTTTATATATATCATCTGTTATCATCTGTTATCATCTGTTATACCCATCTTCTGCAATCTGAACACACAATACATTTGCCATTCTCTGCAGAGACCTTTTCCACTTCTGCTTTAGAAATTCATTTAACAGAACTGGAAAAAGAAGCAAATTTCGTTTGCAAATTGAAATAATTGGCCAAGGTCGAATCCAAAGATAATTTCTGGTAATGCCATGCTTATTCCCTCTATATGTTGTATTTTCTAAATCGATACCTGCATACTGTAGATAACAATTTTATTTGCAACCTCTGTTCAGTTTTGACATAATTTTCGTCTACCAAGCCTCCAAATCGTACGGCTACTGTCAGCCACTTAATAAGATTCATGTGGTAAATTTCCTCTTATTTCAGGATATACCGTTAGAAATTTTAGCTAACAGTGACTGTATATAGCTATATATACTAAGTTATATAAGCTCAATAGAAAATCATCTCCTTATGAATAATACTCCTTAAATGTTTAGAGTAAGGATTTAATATACATATATATGTTTTTTTGACTCATAATATGTTTGAAAGTTTAAGATTTATTTCGACTTAGATCTAAATATTACATTGTTTCCCAGGTTTAAAGACGAAATCCTTTAAAATGTATGGTATAGCCTTCTTAGTTCTATCATCATCTTTTAAGAAAAATATGTAATATAAAAGAAGTATAAGTTTATTAGAACAGATGCTTAGATGAGATTATAAATTTTTTAGTAAAGGCTTCTTCTATCATGAAATAACTGCAGCTTTCTATTTTCACGGTCTCTATTTCATTTGATTCCGTTTACAGTAATTTTTGACAAAGAAAAACGTTTTGTACGTAATAAATTCACCGAGAAGTCTGGAACAGTGTGTAGACCATCAATTATGAAAATTCAGTTTTTGACTTCCGCTTTCAGAGCTAGAAGTCGGTAATTTATTACCTTCAAATTGACTCTTTCGGCGAAAATTAAGAAAGCATAAGTTAAAATGGACTTCTTTACATAATAAGTAAAAACGTTGAGATTATTCGATGTAATTTTTCATCACATTTCAGTAACTTTGGGAAAGGGGGATGTAAATATTATCAAAAATAGTTTACCTGAAGATGGATTCCCTATTGTCGAGATTTCCAACGAAAGTCTGGAAATTCCCGTGCTCTCAGACGTCGATATCAAAATTGAGAGAGTAGAACTTGTGGATATAATGGGCCCATCAGGCTCAGGGAAAAGTGTTCTTGTGAACCTTATAGATTGCCTTGACAGGCCTACTGAAGAGCAAGTTCTTGTAAAGGATCGTGACCTCAATAGATTGTCAGATCAAGAGCTTGCCCACCTTACTAAGCTTGAAATTAGTTTTGGTTCGCAGATTTTTAATCTTGCTCCACACCTGACTGACCTTGAGAATGTTTTGCTCCCAACCTTTGCAAATTTGAAAATCAATATTGATCAAGAGGGTCATGCAAGAGAACCTCTTGAGGTAGCGGGACCTCATAACCGTATTCATCATAGACTAGGAGAACTTTCAAGAGGTAAGTCCAAGAGGATTTCAATTGCATGTGTACTTATTAATGATCCTGTAATCCTTCTTGTGGATGAGCCGACTGGAAACCTTAACGCCAGAACAGGAGCCGAAATCCTTCGTATGTGTATGGATTTGAATAACGAAGAGAGAACATTAGTAATCATTACACACTACCCTGAAGTTACAAAATATATTAACAGGGTTGTCCTGGTAAAAGATGGAATAACTAAATGCAACTGAAGGTGCAAGTATATGGAAATGATTAAGAAGATTACTGTAGCAACTCTTTTTTCCTTGCTTTTGATTTCCTTGCTCTTTGCAGCTCCTGCCTCTGCAGCTGTTGGGGGGGAAAACCTGAAAGTCACAATAGTTGAAACAAATCCCTATCCTGCGAAAATAGGAGAATATTTAACTTTGACCGTTCAGGTAGAAAATATCGGAGGAAATAAAGCTGACAATGTTGATATCGAAATTGTGCCTCAATATCCTTTCTCTCTTGATTCCGAGGCAAATGCCATAAAAAATGTAGGAGTTCTCAATCCTGGTAGAACTGCTACAAAGGAATTTTACCTTTTTGTAGACAAAAATGCGCAGAAAGGAGTACGTTCCATTGACATCAGAACAAAAACAGGCAAAAATAGCCCCTGGAGTGAGAAAAGCTTTGACATAAGAATAGGCACTGAAACATTTAACAGCAAGGGTACAGTTGAACTTAAAGAATTTGTTTCGGACCCCGAGGTTTTCATGCCCGGAGATAGGGGTACTGTCACTGTAACTCTTAAGAACACCGCAAGTAATCCTACTGTCACTATTGGTGGGAGTGACTTTGATACCAATGCCAGAATTCAGGCCGCAGTTTTAAGACCTTTATCTGAAGGGATAATTGTTCTTGATGCCCCTTACGGAGATATGGGTCTTCTGGGACCCGGAGATAGCATCAAGTTGACTTTCAATGTTAAAGTTGCAGAAGACGCTCCAGAAGGAACTCATAACCTTGAACTTGCAATAGAGGGGAATTCCTTCGATTACAATAGCAGAAAGAATATTCCTCTAAAGGTCGATTCTTCAAACATAAGAGTAATTCCTTCAAAAGAACTTAAACTGACAAATGGTGAATCTACAATTGAATTCGATGTAGCCAATACACATCCGAACGAGCTTAGCTCGGTAAGTATAAAACCTGAAGCTAAAGGCGTCACATTTTATCCTGTTGAGTATTTCATAGGACCAATGAACCCGGACGAGCTTTTTACGATTGAATTTAATACAGTAACAGATAATTTATCAGATGACGGAAGAAATTTCTCCGAGCCTATAAATCTAACACTTTCGGCAAGTTACAGCAACGGAATAAACAAGCACGAGAACATAGTAAGCAACATATATATTGAGTCCATTGAGGAAACTCAAGGAGAAAGTTCAAGCATGATTATCCCAGGTTTACTACTTATTGTCATCGCTATTGCTGGTATGTTAGTTTATAGAAAGAAGAAACAGAGCAGAAAATGAAAATCCAGGAGAACAAAAACTTCTGGAAAATTAAGTTTCAAATGTTTTGGGAAAATTTTTGAAGATAGTGCCACTCAGCAGATCTCCTGAAACATGCGGAGCAGTTTCAGGCTGCATTCGGCTTTTTCAGTTCTACTCTGAGAAAGCGTAAAAACGATTATTGGTTTTGGCTTTAACCAATATACTTTCAAATTATTTCTTTGCTATTTATCGGAAGAGTAAAGATAAACGTACTGCCTTTTTCTCCCTTTGATTCCACCCAGATTTTTCCTCCGTGAAGATTTACGAAGTTTTTAGCAATATAAAGTCCAAGTCCAGTTCCACCGTATCCTCTGGTTGTGGAAAGATCTGCCTGAATAAAAGGCATAAACATCCTTTCATGATCTTCTTTTGACAAACCTATCCCACTATCTGAAACTTTAATCTCGAGCATCCCTTTTTTTTTGAGGGCACTTACAGTAACCTTTTTATTTTCAGGAGTGAGTTTTATAGCATTACTTATTAGACTGTACAGGATCTGTCTCAGCTTTGTCCTGTCAGCCCGGATATTCTCAGAAACATCGACCTTTATTTCTACACTGACCTTCTTACTTGAGGCAAATGAGAGAAGACTCATTTTTACCTCTCCTAGAAGGCTGGCAACATCTATGTCTTCATAGTTAAGGCTTTTTTCCCCGGCTTCGAGCCTTGATATATCAAGTAGATCATTAATAATTTCCAGAAGGTTTTTCCCACTTATAAGAATATTACTTACATACTTTGACTGTCTAGTGTTCAGAGAACCGAAAGCTCCTTCCAGCAGCAGATCGGAGAAACCTATTACCGAGTTAAGGGGAGTCCGAAGCTCATGGTTCATGTTAACTATCAGCCCATTTTTAGTCCAGTTTGAGGCTTCTATATCTTTTTCCGCTTTGAGAAAATTAGTAGTCAGTTCTATTTTTTCTTCCGTACTTCTCAAACTCTCCAATTTTCCTTTTCTTTTGGCAAAAACGTTGCTTTCCTCCATTAACTCGAGCAGGACTCTACCTGAAAGCTTTTCAAGAGGAATGGTATAGAGAAGTGTTATGTTTTTATTTTTTTCCAAAGCCATTGTTTCAATGACCTTTCCACACGTCTCAAGACAAAGCTGAAGAGAATTACCAGTATTTTTAATCTCAAAATTTGTTCTAAACCCTGAAAACCCTCCAGAAAGGGTTTTTCTATATCCATCTTCTGCTAGTTCTTTTACTACTGACGCAAGAAGAGTAAGATCTTCCGGAAGCGGATTAACAGGAAGGAATTCTAACTGAGATGAAGTGAGATAATGCTCGACATCCACTCCTGCTTTTACAAATTCATTTTTTGCCCTTTCAGTGGCCAGTTTATCCGGGGAAAACCATAAGCAATATTCTCCCCCTTCAAGTCCTTCCTTAAAATAGGTAACAAATAGTTCTATCAATCCTTCGGCGTCCTCATATACGGCAGAGATCTGGTGACTCTGCGGAGCTTTTAAAGAAGAACCGGAGTCTTCAACAATATTTTTCCTCAAAGTATTTCCCCTCCATATCAGATTGCGTTTCAATGTTATGTAACTGGGCTTGAGCAGGGTATGAGATAGAGTATAAAGAGGCAAATTTTAATGTTTAGCAATGTCAGGCTTTTAATGTTCAGCAATGTCAGGCAATTTAAGTGCTTTAAATCACTTGAAGAGCTCAAAGCAATACAACCATCTTTCTAAGTTAATAACACTTATACATACTCTTCATTTTTTATATGTATATTGCTAGCATATATAAGAAATATCCGCGTTTATACTATTTTTTTAAAAGTAATTTGTCATGTATTTGAGAATTAATATTTACTGAAGTTTTGGAAACCTTACAAAAAGGAATCATATAAAACGAAACCATATAAAACGAAACTTTACAAAATAAAATCATATAAAACGAAACCATATAGAATCTAAAAACTGAACCTTACGAAATACATTTTAACTTAAACTGTTAGCAAACATATTCTATATATTTCGTACTGTATTTGAAGATTGAAATTTGGTTTACGTGAAATTTCATATAAAGTTGCGGCATTAAGGATGAAGACTTCTCTACCATAATTCTCGCATTTAAACTTATATAGAGAATTTTTTTTCTAAATAATTATGTCCTAATTTATATATTGTAAAAAGTCGGAATACTAATTATATATCTTGAGAATAACTGAAAATAGTATTGTCAATATAATTTTTCCGGCAGAATTCGATATTATTATTTAAGCCGGTACTAAGATAGATCTGCGTAGCTTTAAGGAGGACTAAATATGGAGACAGGAGAGAAAAAGGCCATTGGAGCCAGAAATTTTCTTTACCCTATGCCCACTACCCTCGTCGGGGCTCGTGTAAACGGAAAGCCGAATTACCTTACAGTAGCTTTTTGTGGAGTCATACAGGCAAGTCCTCCAATGATCGCGGTGACTCTTGGGAAAATGCATTATACAAATGAAGGAATAAGGGAAAACCAGTGTTTTAGTGTAAACATTCCCTCCAGGGATATGGTAGAGGTTACGGATTACTGCGGCATAGTTTCCGGAAAAAGGATAGATAAATCAGAAATTTTCGAAACCTTTTATGGAAAACTTGAAAGAGCCCCAATGATTCGGGAATGTCCTGTGAATCTTGAATGCAGGCTTGTAGACATCCTGGATCTAGGAGGTCAAAGTGAGGTTTTCATAGGGGAGATTGTTGAAAGTTATGCAGAGGAAAAGTATCTCTGCAATGAACTTCCTGATATCGAGAAGATCAAGCCTATAGTTTTTTCCATGTATGATAATAATTACTGGGTAATAGGTGAGCATCTGGGCAAGGCCTGGTCCATCGGAAAAAATTTTGCTGAAGACGGTAACGAAAAAAAGGCCGAAAATACTAAGCAAAAGAAAAATAAATCTCGTTGTAGATGTGACTGGAAGCAAATAAGTAAAAACGCATAACTGTATAATTAGCCATTTATTAGAAAAGCTGTTGGGGATATTCTCTTCAACTCACAGGTTCATTATTCAATGGGAATGGGGGATTACACATGAAAATAACAGTATTCAGCGGAAGCCATAAGGGCAGAGAAGGAAACACTCTAATTATGGTAGATGAATTCCTGAAAGGAGCAGAAGAAGCCGGAGCAGAAACCGAAAATATTTTCTTGATCGAGAAAAAAATTGGATATTGCAAGGGAAAATTCGAGTGCTGGCTTAAGACTCCTGGAAGCTGCACAATCAGGGACGATATGGATGATCTGCTTCCCAAATTTGTGGCTTCAGATATTGCGGTGTTCGCATGTCCCGTATATTTCGATAATATTCCGGCTGTTATGAAAAACTTTATAGATAGACTTGCTCCTGTACTTTTGCCTCATTTTGAAGAAGACGAAATGGGAGAGTACAGGCACGCAAAACGCTATGAAAAGCTTCCAAAAATCGCCGTGATATCAAATGCCGGGCTGCCCGGTCAGACAAACTTTGAGGTTGAAAGTATTTTTTTCAAAAGGCTTGCAAGAACTTTTCACACTGAACTCGTTGCTGAGATTTACAG
>Ga0074193_1001825_pt2 | contig 18556 bp, 17 predicted proteins | sample EPASupsiteHSE605_FD_64523 | JGI IMG/M metagenome (GOLD analysis project Ga0074193, IMG submission 64523) | Bioremediated contaminated groundwater from EPA Superfund site, New Mexico - Sample HSE6-05 | ecosystem: Environmental > Aquatic > Deep subsurface > Groundwater > Contaminated ... | reverse complement strand
GATGACACAAAACGGACAAGAACTGTAACACTTTTTCAAAAAGACTTATCATTAGACTTACTCGAAGAAAGTATTGAGATTTTCAAAAAAGAAGTTCCTTGGGACTTTATTGAATATGATAATAATAATTTAGACAAGAATTTGAGAAAATAATTAACTACCGCTAACAGCAACTTGCATTCACGCTAACGCGCAAACTGCAAGCCGCAACCGTTAGCACCCATACAAAAAAGACAACAAGAAATGAGAGTATTAATAATTCTAATAACAACGCTTTGGATTTTTGGCTGTTCTAATACTGACAACTCTAAAGGTTCAAAAAATGACAGGTTGAAAACAATCTATAAAAACACTTTACAGATTAATACAGACGTAGTGAATGAAAACGTACAATACATTGGCTTTATTGATAAATTTTATTTTTCCAATGAAAATGAAGCATACATTGAACTTTACTTCATTAAAAACGAGATAAATTCTGACGAGTACAACAAAATTGTAAAACTTACTGACTCTTTAATTTATGAGGACGATGAAAATAGTAGACACAGATTTCCAGAAAGTTTAGCACCAAAATATTTTGACCTAAGAGGACTTTCAAAACTTAAAATCTATGACAACAACAATAAATTTGTTTCTAATGCTGACTTTCTTCGTGTAGAGTATTTAAATCAGAATATATCACCTGTTTTTATAGCTGTGTACAAGACAGAAAAAAAAATCAAAGCTGATAGTTACTATGGGATAAGTAATTTTAGTGGAACATTTGAGACAATGAAATATTTAATTACAAAAGATACCATTTTGACACAAAATCTTCTGACAAAACTTAACGAAAAAAGACCTTACTACGGACTTGAAAACAATGGGACTCACTTGCATTTTTCCAACAGCGATACAGTTTTATCTGTTATAAATTCTGAGAATTTTGCCTACATAGTCTTGACAACAAGCAATGATTTTAAGGTTCTATATAAAAGTCTTGACTTTGAAAACGTTTCAGACGTAAAGATTATTCCCCTATCTAATAATAAGTTTCCATACATTTTAACGCGGAATGTTAAACCCGAAACTGATGTAATGTGGGATAACTTACTGTATTACGATGGGAAAAAATATACAACTACGAACAGACAACGAATTGAATAGTACGGGTGCTAACAAAGGCTATATGCCATAAACGGCACATAGCCCCAAATCGTTATGACCAATTAAAAAAAGACCCTGCAAACAATTAAAATACAATAAGATGAAAAAAATTATTCCAATATTCATTATGACAATACTGATTGTGTCATGCCATCAGAAACAAATGGATAAAGCCTCTTATGCATTAACTGACATGGAAGAAGAAATGATTCCGATTACGAGACAATCACCCAATTCTCCACCTCCACCGATTGATAAAATTGAGAAGCAAGAGGTGATTAAGAAAAAGATAATCAAAGATGGTCGATTAGGTTTACGAGTTAAAGAGCTTGATAACACAAAGCTTCGTGTCGATACTTTGATTAGGAATTACGGGGGTTATTATGCCAATGAGAGTTTTAATAATACAGATTGGGAATCGTCTTTTAATCTAAAAATTAGGATTCCAAGTGCAAATTTTGAGAAGTTTATAACAGAGATTGAGACTGGTGAAGGAGAAATTGAGTATAAGGAGATTGACGCAAGAGATGTGACTGACCAATTTATTGATTTGGAAACGAGACTTGAAACCAAAAGAAATTATTTAAAACGGTACAATGACTTATTGAAACAGGCCAAAAGTGTAAAGGAGATTCTAGAGATTGAAGAAAAGATTCGTGGATTGGAAGAAGAAATAGAGAGTACAACAGGTAGACTTAAGTATTTAAGCGACTTAGTAGATTACAGCACACTTGATTTGACTATATCCAAACGCAAGGATTTTAAATATAATCCGGTAAATCGCGATAAATTTTCTGAGAGATTAAAGCAGTCTTTATCGAAAGGATGGTACGGATTTGTTGATTTCTTGCTATTTATAATAAAAATTTGGCCATTTTGGATTATAGTTATACTGATTCTTTACTTCTGGAGAAAATATAAAAAGACGAGAAAGAAAAATTAACTGGCCACAACACACAATATAGCCAATAAGGGTTTCAGTGGCATGCGAAAGGTTGTAACCCGCTTCAACTTTTCGTGTAACTTGATAGGGAATCGCCAGCAATCCCTTACTGGCCATATTGTCAAACGTTATGTAACACCTTATGACATGGATAGGATTGAATTCAATGAGAATGAAATAATTGAGGCTCTCAAAAGGTCAGGATACCTATTAGAATCGGAAATTTCCAAGATTCTTGCAAAAGCAGGTTTTTTTGTTGAAACCAATCAAGTCATTGAAGACCCATTAACAGGTAAAAGCAGAGAAATTGACTTGATTGCAGAATACTATGAACATGATGAAAGAAGAACAATATCCAAGTGTGTATCAAAGGTTCATTTTGTATTTGAAATCAAGAATAACTCAGCACCAATTGTTTTACTTACAAAATTTGAACACTCACCAAATATTGAAGATTGGCTTGGATTAAAGGAATGCATAACAATTCCAAAAGGCATCAAATATGATTTGCATGATGCATATTGGAAAAGGTTAGTATATAAGGAAAAGTATTCTATTTTCACTCAATACTGCTCTTTCCAAAAGAAAAAAGAAAACAGCGAATTAATGGCTCTACACCCTGATAATATACATGATGGATTGTCGAAAATTTGTCAATATTGTGAAGAAGCTATAGGAGAAAGAGAAATCGAAGAAATGGCAGGAGGTTATCTACGACATTTTATTTATGTTCCTGTTTTACTAATTGCTGAAGACCTTTTCGAACTTGAGTATTCGGAAGAAAACAATCCTAAACTAAAGAAAGTCGAGACTTCAATTTTGGTCTACAATTACCACTACAAAAAACAGCCATCTATGGCGTATATATTTATTGTTACCAAGAAAGGGTTTCCAGATTTCATGCATTCAATGATAGAACTAGAGAATACGATAGAATTGGAAATGATAGCAAATAGAATAAAAGGCGTTACATAACAGCTGCTAAAATACATTGGAGCAGACGGTTAGATAAGTTTTATTTTAGTATATTTGGTAAATTATTAACGTGGGACAAGATTGCTGCTTCGAACTCCCCAACGGATTTTAGCAGCAAACGTTATAAACCATTTTAAAACGACGACACAACTATGAAAAAACTATTGATGATTTGTTTTATGTTTCTGACCACACACGCTATTGGACAGTCTTTTTACACAGACCTTTATGGTTTTAAACTTGGACAATATCGAGAGACAGCAAAAAATGAGTTAGGTAATCCAATTCAATATGGAAAATTTGATGATGGATTTGTATATGAAGCTTACCTTCTCAAACCTGATACCTCTCTTTATATCATTTTCGAGTATGCAGCAAGGGATACAAACATTATTTGGAGTATTCAAGTTTCAGGCTCGAACTCCACGACTGACGTAGGTTTTAAAAATGCTACATTGGGAATTGACAAAATACAAACAGAAAAATTATTTGGCAAGCCAACTTCCATAGAGGATATTGGAGATTATGGGAATAAATGGGATTACGACAAAACAAATTTTTCTCTAGAGGTAAACACTAAAGGCAAATTGTCAAGTATAAAAGTCCTTGATAACTCTGGCGAACTTTTCCCGAACTGACCTGATTTAAAGAAAATCCCATCTTTTGATGACATTCGCATAATACTGTCCTCAAATAACAATGAAGAAATTTTGAAATTACTATCTGGAGACATTGAAGTTTATAAAAACGATAGCACTTACTACTTTAAAAAGTCATTTAAAACAGAACAGAATACTGATTATTCAAAAATGATTTCGCTCATCAAAGAAATTGCGAAAGACCTTTCAACAGTTAATACTAAGAGTATTGACGAATATGAAGAGAATATGCGACTGACTTACGGAGAGGACACAAAACATGTAATTAAAATTAAGAAAGGCCACGTAATTAAAGAAATTGTTTTTAAATACTACGGTGGACAATATTTGATTTATGAAATTAACGCAAACAATAATTGACCATTAGACTTGAAAGACAAAGAAAAACGGCTTATAACAAGCGATATAAAAAATTGCCGGGACAGTGGATTATTCATGGGCTGGGGCCAGATTCAACTTTTGTGTTACTTGACAGGACATCGCCCGCAAATGGCAACTTTTTATAGTGTGCCGAGAAGCAGAACTACGGCAAAATAAGGTTCTGCATGCTGTAATTAAGATGGTGGAAACAGTTTAAGTTGGCCCACCGATGCCGTCTTACAGGAGGGGGCATCAAACCACCTGAAGGTGCTTTGGTAAAGAGCCATGGTGCTGAGCGTTTAGGTTAAAAGTTGCACTATTAGTGTGGCTTGGTATGAATAAAGGAGTTGAACGAAAGTGAATCGCTGATGAGGTGTCGAGAAGTTGCCACACCCTGTCAAAAGCTACGGAGTATGAAACGGAGTTATAAGTTTAGCGGATACCTGATTTACTGGCTAAGCGGCAGGCGTCATACAGGCGACAAGACCTTTATTCAGGCTTAATTACGGAACTCGGGAACCTGCACGACAATGCCAAGGGAGGAACACAATGGGATCACCCCAGAGGTTTAAAACCGAAGAGCCGTGCAGGGACGGACTAACCCGTATTAGTGATGAAGTTCCTGTAATGGGAATGGAGCGAAGGGGTTAGGTTATACAGTATCATAACATTTAACAACTCGCAAGAGGATGACTTTATGGAATGAGACAAGATCAGTACCGGTAAGCAAGGAACAAGTATGGCTTGCTTACAAGAAAGTGCGTTCCAACCAAGGGAGTGCCGGAGTCGACCAGATCAGCATGGAAGAATATGATGCAGAACGGTCTAAGCACTTGTACAAACTATGGAACAGGATGGCATCGGGGAGTTATTTTCCCCCACCTGTCAAAGAAGTTGAGATACCTAAGAAAGACGGTAAAGTCCGCAAACTTGGAATCCCAACCATCAGCGACCGTGTTGCACAAATGGTCATCAAGGAATACCTTGAACCAAGGTTCGAACAAATATTCAGCCCGCACTCATACGGTTACCGTCCTGGCAAGAATGCCCATCAGGCGTTGTCTGCGGTCCGGGCAAACGTGCGAATGCTGGATTGGGCAATAGACCTTGACATTAAAGGTTTCTTCGACAATATTGACCACGAGAAGCTGATGCTTGCGTTGAAGAAACATGTAAACGAGAAGTGGTGCCTTATGTACATTAAGCGGTGGTTACAGACACCCGTGCAAACGATAACCGGAGAGCTGGTAGCGAAGCATGGGAAAGGTACACCACAGGGAGGAGTGATAAGCCCATTACTGGCCAACCTGTTTCTTCATTACGCCATGGATAAATGGTTGGAGCAAACCCACTCGGCGGTAAGGTACGTGCGTTATGCCGATGATGCGATACTGCACTGCAAGAGCAAAGAACAGGCTGACTATGTGTTGCGCAACCTGAACAAACGGATGAGACAGTGCGGACTTGAACTGCACCCTGAAAAGACAAAGCTTGTTTACTGTAGGGACTACAGACGACAAGGTGAGTACTCGAATGTTAAGTTCGATTTTCTTGGGTACTCGTTTCAGCCTCGCACAGCAAAGTCGAAGAGGGACGGGGCACTGTACCTCGGCTACGACTGCGCCATCAGTATTAGTTCAAAGAAGCGTATTGCAGAAAAGATGAGAGAACTGGACATTGACCACCTGACGCACAAAAGCATAGTAGGGGTTGCCCAATTTCTGGAGCCGTATATCAGGGGATGGATCAATTACTACGGAAAGTTCAGGTTATGGGAGATGAATACGGTCTTTCAGCTTTTACGAAGACGGCTTGTAATGTGGGCACGGAAACGGTACAAGCGTTACAAGACGAGTATTAACCGGGCCTATAGTTGGCTTGAAAGAGTTAAAGAACAATATCCGACATTGTTTTACCAATGGAGGGTAGGTTTCTCGTAATGAATTGCTTAGATTTGTATAACAAGAGCCGTGTGATGGGAGACTATCAAGCACGGTTCTGTGAGAGGCTGGAGGGGAAGTTCCTCCGGCCTACTCGACCCGCAAAACGTTAGTTGCAATTTAAAAGAACAACAATACATCAATGATTAGAATATACTTGGATTGGAATGTGATAAGTAGTCTTAAGAAACCTGAGTTTCAAGAGATGAAAGATTTTATTGATAAGCATAAGCAATATTTTCAGTTTCCATATTCCCCTGCTCATTTCACTGATTTGATGAAAAGCTATAACCCAGACAATGAATATTTCACTTCAGACTTAGAAACATTAGAATATTTATCAGGGAAACATCATATTAGGTGGGAAAAAGATAGAGTTAAACCATTATTTGGTAAACCCAAAGAATTTTTCGAAGGAGTAAAAGATAACGAAGACATATCTGATTTTATGGATATGGAAAAAATATTTAATGACCTTGATGAATCTTTTAAAGAAATTGGATTATCTAAAGTAGGAACTTTAATGAAGTCTTTGTTTGAACTTCAGCCCTCTGGTATTGAAATAACTGATGAGAACAGAGATATTTTGAAGAAAATGTTTCCAAATATAAAATCAGGTTCTTCAATGTGGGATTTAATGAAAGACATAGGCCCATTCTCTCAAAATCTGCTTAAAGACGGAGAATATTACAAAGATTTTAGAAATTCATTAGCAGAACAGGGTTTTAAGTTAGAGGCAAATTCTGGAAATTGGAGTTATGATACAGTAATCAAGAATATTGATGATTTTCTATTAAAGCTTGGGGCAAAAATGACTTATTTAGAATATGTTGAAACATCATTAAAACATAAAAAAGAGCCCATTACACAGTATGAATTCTATACAACTGCATATCTAATGCTTGACATGATTGGTTATAAAACTGATAAATTACCAAAGCCAACCGATAATATGCAAAATATTCAAGCAGATGGTGAACATTCTTTTTATGGAGGTCATTGTGATTATTTTGTAGCAATGGATAAAAAGCTAAGGGTGAAATCTAAAGTGTTATATAATGAATTTAATATTGACACTAAAATAATTGAACCAAAAGACTTTATTCCTGAATTAGAAAAAGTAATTGACCCTTTAACAAACAATATCAATTTTATACAAGAAGCAATAAACTTCTGTAAAAAAGAAAATGTTGTTGAATCTTATGTGGATGAGAATGGTGATGGTGTTGAATCATTTGCATTTAAGTTACCAAGGTTTTATTTCAACTTTTTTAATTACGTGGTCTATACTAATTATCCAGAACAAGGTGGATTTGTCTTGACTTTTCGCAAGGCATTTAAGAATTTTTCACGCTTCGTTTATTTTACAGAGTCAGAAACTTTGATTGATTCTGTATGTGAATATTTCGGATATGACAATAAAGAAGAATTAAAATCTAAGAAAATAGAATTCGTATATGAAGATAAAGAAACAATATTTGATTGGAACTTTGAAGGTGGATTAATTCGCTTGGAAAATGATGAAGATACAAAACGACCAACTTTAAGCTATATAATATCGACAAAATAAAAACTGCAACTAACAATGTATATACAAAATAGGCGAGACAGTAGTAAATTCAACGGTTGTAGCCCGCTTCAACTTTGTATCGGTTTGATAAGTTTGAAGCACGCAATCGCCTACTTTGCATATACTTACCGTTGTGTGGCATTTTAAAAACTATGAAAATGACAAGACTAAGCATATTGATTTTGATACTTTTTCTTTCGATTGATTTATCGGCTGAAAAGATTAATGGTCCAGCTAATATTAGGATTGAGCCACAAAAGGAGATATTTATATCAATTTATGATAGTGTCGAAGTAAGATGCACTGAATTAAAAGACAATTGGTATCAAATTGTTTTTACAATTAAAGTATCCGAGGATATTTATAAAAATAAAAAGCAAATAAAAAAGGGAGAAAAGCTGATTGATTTCAATGGTAAAGAGATTGGTATAGCAGTTAATGATATTTCTTTAACAACAAGTTCTGCTTGGAGTTCTGGCGGCGCACCTGGAAATCCGAAACGTTTTGGAATGGAAATATATGGATACACCCATAAAGACAATATTTACAATTGGTCGATACCTGAAAATCTTTTAAATAAGATAATTTTAGCGAACAATAGTAAGTTGACTTTAGAGACTTTTAACAAATTCATAACTGATTTTAAATTCGAAAAATATGGATTACTAAAGGATTCCGTTCCAAATTTGACTGAATACATGATTCATGAAAATGATATTGATGACCCTTCACCGATTGATAGAATTAGATTTATTTTTGAGGGTAAAAAGCTTATTGCGATAGTTCATTCTAGGGGTTTAAAAACAGATGGCTTTAAAACTGTAAAAATCCAACGAGATATGAATTTAACGATATTTACTTTACCAAAAAATATGGACGAAAAATCATTTATTGAGATTAATAATAAAGCATATTGGGGGGTAGATTGAAAATAAAAAACGCCACACAACACGCTGTTATAAAACATTGGGATTTAATCCCCAACGTTTAATACTGCCACCGTTATGCACCATATTATTTAACGAAACGAGAAACAATGAAAAAACTATTCTTTTTATTCTTTATCCTTTACTCAAGCATAGTGAATGCACAAGGATTAATAGGAACTCCTAAAAGTTTGATATTAGTTTATAATTATCCGAAAAATAACTTTTATATTGAGATTTACGGTGTCGATAAAAGAACAACTGAAAGAAAAAATGTTTTCAATATCGATAATAAAACAGTTCAAATTTTAGTACTTAATAAAGCGAAATTTCTTACTGATACGCTCATCGAATTCTCGAACATTGACTTGATGAAAATTTATATTAATTGGGAAATAAATTATATAGAAAATAATTTATATAAAAATACGAACAATAAATATGAATTTCTTAAATCAAAAAAAGGGAGAGACATTGCATTCTGGACGTATGAAATGCCAACAGGTGATCCAGAAATTGTGACTGGTTCCACTCGTACAACACCAACTTTGAAACAAATGTTTGTTATAACAAGGTCAAAAGATTATATAATAGGAATAAACTCGCCTTTGTTTGAAAAAGAAAAGTATAATGAAATTAAAGGCTACTTGATTACTAACATTGACGGACTGGTTGAATCAAAGAAAGAAATTGATGTCGATGAATTAAACAAAAAAGTGAATAAATAAAAAAATACGGAGCATAACACATGGCAAAAAATATTGGGGTTAGACCCTGCAGATGCGGGAGTTTTATTACTTTTAACTAAGTTTCTAACGGCGGAAAGATGTTCGGTTTCTAACTCCCCAACATTTCCAACCACGGCAACGTTAGCACAAATTATTAAAAAGACGAACATATGAACAAAATCGCATTGACATTACTTAGTATTTGCTTGACAGCAAACATCTTTGGACAGTCATCTGTAAATCAAAAGTTAATTGAATTAGGAAAAGCTTACAAAGACTTCATGTTTAGAAATGAACCACCAAAAGGCTTTGTAAAAGACTTGCAGAACAACGTTCCCGAAAATCTAAAATTGGCAACTTCGTTTATTGAACAAACAATAACAACGGATAACAAACTTCTAAAAAAGGATTACCTTATTCTACCAGACATTCAAACATTAAAATACATATTCATTATTCATTCTATAAATCTCAACATTAGACAAGAAAAACAAATTGATAATAATAAACTAATTGACAGCCTTAAATCAGGTGAAATTCTGAAATACAAATTAGTTGACACATATTATTCAATGCTATTCGCATCAGTTGGAAACAAAAACCAACCCTTTGACTATTCAAAAAATGATTTTAAACTTAAAGAATATAACTTATCAGATGACGCAGAAAAGGGAATTTTCTTTTTACGTTGTATGGATTATTGCGGTAAGAATATTTGGGGGTTTATGAATATTGCGAAACCGGCGAACACGAAAAACGCATATGACCTAATTAAGTTGTTCCCTAAATTTAATGGGCAACCATATTTTCAATATAATGACCTTAATTTTCCAGACTTTGAAATATACATAATTAAAGACAAAGGGCTTCAAAGTTATAAAGGATATTTCCTTGACAAGTATTATGAAGTATTGCTTACGCATCTAATTTGTTTAAACAAAGAAGGTGAAACAGAAAAAGAGAAAAACGACCTACTTCTTGGTTCAATTCTTAAAGAAAAAGACTTATATAAATACACTAGATTGAAGCCAACTTTAGATGGATTATTTAAAGAACAGAAAAGAGAATAACTTGTGCTAACAGCAAATTAATTGCATTTGGGCAGAGATGCGGAAACGAAAGTTTTACGTACTTTAGTTTTTTAATTAACGGTGGATAAAGAAACGGTTCTTTACTCCCAAACGCAACCAATTTGCAAACGTTGTAAGCTATAGTTAAAGAGACGACAACCTTTATACTTGAGGAAATGAAAAATTTGAAACTTCTATTGTTTGTAATAATTCTTCTATCATGTGGAACGCATAATAATTCATTAACGGACAAGACAAAAAATGTTATTCAGGCTTCAGTCGAAAAAGAAAAAAATCTTCTTGATACTATTTTGATTAATAACTATCGAAAAGAACCTAACCATGATGAACGTGTAATTGATTATTGTATAGGGGAAATTAATATAACTGACGACAAGAAATCACTTAAATTTATAGAATTCATTACTCAAAATGAGAAATATTTTGTTCCAATATATTTTTATGCATTCAATCAAATTTGTCAGAAATCAGACGGTTCACTATCCGAAGTATTAGGAAAATATTGTTTAAAAGTAATTGTTAATCATCCAAACGAAGTCTTTAGACACTTTGAAACGAATAACAAAGACTTGAAACTTTACGCAAATATGTTAGGATATGAATTCTATTTTTGCATACAAGGAACATCAGACTTAGAAATGAATTTCGAACAATTTAAAGAATACTTGATAAATGAATTGAATTTAAATGACAAGACAACTTTAGATATATACAATCAGTTTTGCACCGAGACAGAGAATACAATTAAGAAAATGAACTAGAAGAATTAAACTACGGTTTATAACAAATACTAACTTCCAGCTGGGCAGATTTGCTGATAACCAAGTTTTTCCTACCTTCGTTTTGGCATTAACTGGGGATAGAATTGATGCTTCGAACTCCCAGCCATAAGTTAGCATCAACCGTTATGCGTAAATTTATGACACGACACATTTACATAATATTGACAGTTTTTTTTACCGTTTGTGGGACAACATCCTCAGACAAAAACGTTGCTGACGTTGATTCTATAAAAATCGGCACAACGACCAGTTTGCAAAATAGTGTAACGACCGATAACAATGTAACTGAGGACACGACCGACTATGACAATGCAACTTATTTTGTAGTGGTTGCTGACACAAGTGCCGACTATTATTTGCTTAATAAAAAAATGTTTGACCTAAACAGCGATTTGAAAATTCCTATTAACACAATGGGACGGTTTTATAACAAGACTAAAAATCTTATTGCCTTGCCCGACAATGACGAAGATGAAATCTATGCTGGCGACTATTTCCCCAGACGTTTTCCATCAGACAATTTGAGCTTAGAATATTTAAACTTTTACCAAAGACAAGCAGGTGAAAAAACTATTGCTTTGGTGACAGGAATTTACGAAACAGAAAAAAGTGCAGATAGTGCTTTGACGGTTTTACATCAGAGAGAGAAAAAAGTGTTTAAAATAAAAGCAAACATTTATGTGGGTTGTATGCACTGACAGACAAAGAAAATCTACGCATAACAGGCGTTTGGCAAAAAAAGGGTTCAGTGCTTAAATGAAGCTTTTTACTTCGTGTCAAATTCAGTACTGGCAGACAGTTTAGTGCTTCGAAATCCGCTTCTTCGCCAAGCGCCAAACCGTTAGCGAACATTTTATCATTTACAAATACATTAACATATGAGAAAACTAATTACAATTTTGACAGTTCTTTTTTTAATAGTTAATTGTCGAACGATTCCTGTAAATTTTAAAGATTGTAAAACAGACCAAATGTTCGTAAAAGCGGATACAGAACCTAAATGGAATTGCGATTCTATTGGAATGATTGAATTTATGAATAAATACATAATAGACGAAAATTTGAATAAAATTGAAGAAGGCAGAATCTTAGTTGGAATTCTAATTTATCCCGACGGGAAAACTTGTTGCCATTCATTTGGGAACTTTACGAAAGCAGAATTGAATCCAGAAATAATTAAAGAAGTAATAAATAGAATGCCCAATTGGTTTCCCGCAAAACAAAACGAAAAAGAAATTACATTTTTGAAAAATCAGCTTTTTACAATAAGAAAAGGGAAATTTATACAAAATTAAAAACGTGCGCTAACATCATGTATAAAAAACAGGCGGGTTCGTAGGTAATTAAAGGGTTGTCGCCCGCTTCAACTTTTGTGTAACTTGACAATGATATCGCCCGCAACCGCCTACATTTCATACAAGTAACTGTTACCAACAAGCCTGAAAAACTGCATAATGCACTATTTTGCCGCAGAATGACAAAAAATAAAAGATTTTATGATACCAGCTATCGCACTTTGGAAAATTATGTAATTTGCATCATTTACTAAAATAATTTAAGGACAAAACAATAACATATCTCCACATAATGACGAAAATCAAAGTAAGAGACACAGAAATTACAATAATATCAGTCGAAGAGAGAGATTACATTTCCCTTACTGATATGGCAAATTCCAAAGAGAGTGAAAGTAGAGCCGCCGATATTATTAAAAACTGGTTAAGAAATCGTTATACACTTGAATTTTTGGGTACCTGGGAGCAAATAAACAATCCTGATTTTAAAGTGGTCGAATTTGACCACTTTAAAACCCAGGCCGGGTTGCCAAGTTTTGTGTTAAGTGTTTCGGAATGGATCGAAAGGACAGATGCTGTTGGAATAATTGTAAAGAAGGGGAAATACGGTGGTACCTACGCTCATAAAGATATTGCATTTGAGTTTGGATCAGCAATCAGTGTACCGTTCAAGTTATATTTGATAAGTGAATTTCAACGTCTTAAAGAAGAAGAGCAAAAACAGTTTGGCTGGACGGCAAAACGAGAATTAGCTAAGTTGAATTATCATATCCATACCGATGCCATTAAACACAATCTTATTCCGCAGGAACTTTCAGTAGCACAAACATCAATCATCTATGCCAATGAGGCGGATGTACTGAATGTTGCCTTGTTTGGGATAACTGCCAAACAATGGAGAGATGCTAACCCTGATTTAAAAGGGAACATTCGTGATTATGCCACAATAAACGAATTGATTTGCTTATCGAATATGGAAAACCTGAATGCTGTGTTTGTCAATGAAAAGATGCCCCAAAAGGAACGATTGATAAAATTGAACCAAATAGCTATTCAGCAAATGATTATCTTACAAGATGTTGAAAGTCGGAAATTGTTAAAATAAACCATACAAATGTCCCACACACAAATAAAAAAACATCAAAAGTGCAGACTAGTTCAACAAAAGGCCAGTTGGTAACAGCGTGTATAATTAAACCTGGGTTCTGTGCTGACAATCAGCGTACTGCTCTGCAACGGCAGTGGTATAGCTTGTCAGTAATGATGTTCGCGATCCAGCTCTAATCATACACGCAAAACGTTGGGGCAATTATAAAAACAATCCATCTACATATATTTTAGTATTTATAGAATTAGAAAATATGAAAAAAATAATAACGTTATCAGTTATTTGTTCTTTATTAAGTCCTGCTCTTCTGTTTGGGCAAGAGAAAATGAAAACAGACACTCTGAATTTTGTATTTGAGGGTAAAAAACTTAGTGGCTTCATAGATATGCCAGTAAGCCGAGACCCATCGGCAATTATAATTATAGTGCCAGGCCATGAAAGGACAAATTTTGGTGAAAGTTTTTGGTATTACGATTCACTGTTTTCAAACTTCGAAAGTCTTGGGATTTCATGTTTTCGTTGGGATAAAGCAGGTTGTGGTAAAAGTGAAGGGGAGTATAATCATAATCAAACCGTTCAGAGCAGTGCTAAGGAAATCATCGCTGCAATTGAAGAGTTGAAACGTCGAAAAATAAATGGTTATGCTAAAATTGGGTTATGGGGAATTAGCCGGGCAGGGTATATTTGTCCTTTAGTAATTCAGGAATATCCTTCTATTGCTTTTTGGATTTCAGTGAGTGGAACCGATGGTCTTGATTCTTCTCCCTACCAGATAGAATCGGATTTTCGATTTGCAGGGAAAAGTGAGTCAGAAGCAAAATTATTAATCACAGAATATCTTCGTGGAGGGGAATTATTTGAAAATGGAGGAACCTATGAAGAATTTCTAAAAGCAGAGCAACATCTTCTAAAAGATTCCTTTTGCATTGCCTATTTAGGTATGGTAGGTGGTATAACAAAAGACGTCTACTATAAAGAGCAAGAATCAATCAAAGGGAAAATTCTCTACAAACGTGATGAGAAAACAAAAGCGGTAATAATGGTTCCAGATTTTAAAGAGGTCCTTAATAGGATTCAATGCCCTGTTCTAGCCATAAATGGGGAAAAAGATTATGTGGTAGATTGGCGAAGAACTCTGGCTCTTTATAAGGAGACTATTGGTACAAATAACAGTAGAAAACTAACAGTTAAAACTTTTCCAGATGGTAACCATAGCCTATTAAAGTGCAAAACAGGTGCATCAAGCGAAGCAATAGATAAAAGGGAGTTTTGCGAAGGCTATATTGAAACCATGACAACATGGCTAAAAGAAAAAGGTTTCGGGGAATAAATAACTGTCACCAATAGCTGCTAAAACTCAACTGGGTTGATGTGTAGATAAGTTTTATTTAGTATATTGGCAATAGTTTTAACGAGAGACAAGATTGCTGCTTCTAACTCCCCGCCGTTTTTTAGCAGCAAATGTTAGTGGTTATATTACTAAACTTCTTTGTGATTTGATTACGTAATTACAAAAATTGAAAAAATTAAAAATGAAGTATTTTCCACTACTAATGGTTGTTGTACTATATTGTTGTTCTTCAAATTATAATGATAAAAACATTAAAGTACTAAAAAATGACTCTATTAAAGTTAAGGATACATTAAATTGTACTACTGGCCAATCTGATAGCATTAAAAAGTATAGTAAAAGGATGAAGGCGTTTTATATTAACGTAGAGCCTTCAAAAATTGCTGAAAAATGGACACTTCCTTTTTACGTACAAAACCGATCAAATTTAAATTCGATTCAAATAATAAGTGGATTTGGGACTTATCGTTCAGGACATGTAAAAGGGCATAAGCATTCAGGGATAGATATATTACCATCAAATAAAATGGATACTGTATTCGTATATCCAATTAATAAAGGAATTGTATGTTTAATTCGTCCAATAGCACCGAATAAAACGGTAATTATTAGACATAGACTGAATGATGGTTCATATATTTATAGCTCCTACATACATCTTAAAGACATTTTTGTTAAAAATGGTGATGAGGTCGATTACAATACAAGAATTGGAGTATTGTATACGAAATCTGAGGCAAAGAGGTATAATGGCAATTATGATCATCTGCATTTTGAAATTAAAAAGAGAATAGATGATTATTGCTGTGCAAGTTGGTTATGTATGAGCCAAGAGGAACTAAGCGAGTACTTTGAAAATCCTTTGGAATTTCTAAAGAAAAATTTGAATAAACAATCCTTCCCTTATAAATAATTACAGTTAACAGCATCAATTAGTAAAAGAACAGAGTAAGCAGATAAATATTAATAGGTAGTTAATATGATAAACCGTAGTAATCAAAAGGTTAAAAAACGAATAAGTTATCTAATACCAGTTGCAATTGTTTTTTTAATAAACTGCAATAATCCTGAAAATAAAAATCCAAAAGAAGAGATCTCCACAGGCCGTTTAAACACGAGATTATCCAATTGGACGGATTCAGAAACGATTAAACCAATTGTTGGTTATAGTCCAACGATAGAAAGATTAAGGAATGCAAACGAAACTGAAATCAAGCATTTTTGGGACAGTATTGCAGGAGCAGGTACTCCAATGGTCGAAAAATGTAGTGATAGCAGGAGTTTGATTATTACTTTTTTGTACCGAAGCAGTAAAAATAATATCAAAGTAGATCTTGATATAAAAAATGTTTATTTGGGAAATGGAGTAAGCGATATGAACCTACTTCCAATTAAAAATACCGATATATGGTACAGGACTTATAAAATCCCTGCTGATTGGACCACTGCCTACCGATTCAAGGTAATTGATAATTCAGGAACAATATACCTAACCGATAAGTATAACAGTAATCTTATACCTATTGGATTGAATACAAGCTATAGTTTTAACGCTTTCGATTATTTTCTTGATAGTTCAAAGGTTTGGTTTTATGAACGAAAAGGATTTTCCAAAGGAGTTTTGACGAATTATGCAATAGAAAGTAAAATATTGAAAAATTCACGAAGTATAATTGTATATAAACCATTTGGATACGATAATACAAAAGAATATCCTTCTATTGTCATTTTTGATCAATCTTTATATATCGACAGAGTTCCTTTGCCAACCATACTTGATAATTTGATAGCCGATAATAAAATTCCCCCGTGTGTTGCCATCCTTGTCGACAACCAGCCAACAGAAAGGCGTGAAATAGAATTGCCTTTATATAAACCATTTGCCGATTTTGTGGCGTTAGAATTAATGCCTTGGGCATACCAAAATTTTAAAATATCAAAAGATCCAAACAAAACAATAGTTGCAGGTGTAAGCTATGGTGGTCTTGCTTCTAGCTATATTGCTTTTAATCACTCAAATTTGTTTGGGAATGTTTTATCACAATCTGGCAGCTATTGGCGTGGAATTAAAGTAACCGATAGTGTTTCTTGGCTAACAGAACAATACAAACGCACAAAAAAATTACCAATTCGTTTTTACATGGATTGCGGATTGCAGGAAACCGTTATGCGTACCTTTAGCAACTTTAATTTCATTGAGAAACATCGCTACATGAGAGATATTTTAAAATCAAAAGGATATAAAATTTATTATCAGGAATTTCAGAGCGGACACGACTGGACAGGCTGGCGAAAGACATTACCAGACGGATTAATAATATTATTTGACAAAATGAAAGAATAAAAATGAACTAAAAATAATTCTATGTTCAAATATAATGAATTTATTATCAATGAATCGCTGGCATATTATATTAAAAAAATATGGATACTCGACAACCTTTCCAATCCTTTACCGGAAAACAATAGAACCATTGTTCCCAACGGCTGCTTTAACATTGCTTTTATAGCCGGGCAAGGTGCTATCGTTTATATTGACCAAAAACCTTTACGGCTAAGCCAAGGAATTTATTTTTGCGGACAAGCAACACAATCGGTTATTGTGGACATTTTGCCTGCCACCAAAGTAAATATGGTTCAACTATTCCCTTGGGCAATATCCATGTTTACAAATTACGATATGAGGCTCTGCAAAAGAAAAATTATTCCGTTCAAAAACATCAACGAAGAGTTTGAAAATGAAGCAAGTTCATTAAACACATTCGATGAAAATCAAATTCTGGCATACCTGTACAATCAATTTACTGATTTCCTGTTTAAAAACGAACATACTTTGCTACTTTACAAAGCTTGCATCAGCATCATAAACAGCCACGGAGGTGTTTCAATTAAAAAACTTAGCGAGCAATTAGGCTGCTCAACAAGATATCTCCAAAAGTTATTTCTTCAATATGTCGGTCTGACACCGAAAGAGTTTTCAATTATCATCAAATTGAGAAATGCAATTGATTTATTGGCATATCCATCGTCCAAGGCAAACTCTTCGCTAACACAACTTGCAATGGACAGCGATTTTTACGACCAGGCTCACTTCATAAATACCTTCAAAACCATTGTACGAACATTGCCCGGGAAATTTATACCATCTGAATTTCTTTTGGCAAACAAGAAAATAAACTGAGATGTTCGCATTTTTCCAATTTAAAATGGTTTTTAGTAATTTTTTTTGTTTCAGCAAATAAACTGTAATTTAATAGTCGCATGATACCACACGTTGATATGATAAAACGAATGTCTGTGAGCTTTTTCGTGATTTCTGCTGTATTTCAGGCAAGTTGCCTTCAAGCACAAACAACAACATATTCGCCCGAGGTTGAAAAACATATACAGCAGGTTGAAAATAATTTAACACGCTGGGTTCAAACTCAGGATACGCCATGCTGGACGTTAAGAGACCGCATGGCGCATTATAATATGCAGGGCTTAAGTATTGCCGTAATAAACGATTATCAAATTGAATGGGCAAAAGGGTATGGTTGGGCCGATTCTTCGGAACATCGTTTGGTAACACCTCAAACACTTTTTCAGGCTGCTTCGCTGAGCAAATCTTTACATGGAGTTGCCGTTTTCAAATTGGTACAGGAAAAGAAACTTGATTTAAACACCGACATCAACCAAT
>Ga0074193_1002212_pt1 | contig 18564 bp, 13 predicted proteins | sample EPASupsiteHSE605_FD_64523 | JGI IMG/M metagenome (GOLD analysis project Ga0074193, IMG submission 64523) | Bioremediated contaminated groundwater from EPA Superfund site, New Mexico - Sample HSE6-05 | ecosystem: Environmental > Aquatic > Deep subsurface > Groundwater > Contaminated ... | reverse complement strand
TTTCCGCCCTGCACGAACCAAAAGCGAAGTATTGTACTGACCGGCAACAAGAAAAGTCAATCGGGAAAAAGAGCCGGGGGAAGTCTTCCGCCCCCTTCCGGCCACGGCAACCAAAGCAAGGAACTTAATCGAACAAACCGGTTTTCTGGGCGAGAGAGCACAACAAGAATCCCACGGCCATGGCGATCAACCCCACCCAGCGCAACTGCCGGGGCGGCATCGCCACGATCTGGCGAAGCCATCGTTGCATGGATTCGGGCGAAGCGACATACGGCAGCCCTTCGAGGATCAAAACAAGTCCTATCAGCGTGATCAGGAGTTTCATGGCGGAGCTTTACCAGAAAGCGACCAGCGGCGCAACACGCCACAAAGGTATTGACAATGGCTGGTCAAAAAAAGTACCTTGCCCCAATACTTATCGAAGATTGTAACCCTCTTGCGACAGATACGGTTCACGACCGGTCAGGACGCGGGCGGAAGACACACAACGGCACTACATGACCCAATCACCCTCCAAATACAGCGAAGCCGGCGTCGACATCGACAAAGGCAATCTTTTTGTCTCCCGGATCAAGTCCATTGTCGCCGACACCCACCGGCGCGGCGTGCTCTCCGATATCGGCGGTTTTTCCGGATTGTTTGCCATCGGCAACGAAGACCTGAAAAACCCGGTACTGGTCGCCTCCACCGATGGCGTCGGTACCAAACTCAATGTGGCCAAACTGTGCAACAAGCATGACACCATCGGCATCGATCTGGTGGCCATGTGCGTCAACGACGTGATTGTCAGCGGCGCCAAACCGCTCTTTTTCCTCGATTATTTCGCCTGCAACGCCCTGGATGTCGATGTGGCCACCGAGGTGGTTCGCGGGATCGCTGAAGGCTGCAAACAGGCGCACTGCTCGCTGATCGGTGGCGAGACCGCGGAGATGCCCGGCCTCTATCAGCCGGGCGACTATGACCTGGCCGGATTCGTGGTCGGCATCGGCGACCGCAACGCCATCATCGACGGCAGCGACATCCGGGTCGGCGACAGGATTATCGGCCTCGCTTCGTCGGGTTTCCACTCCAACGGCTATTCCCTGATCCGCAAGGTCTTTTTCGAGGAATTGGGCCATAAGGTCGACGACTTTATCGAGGAATTCGGCTGCACGGTCGGCGAAGCACTGCTGCGGCCGACCCGCATCTATGTCGACAGCGTGGTCAACACCCTGCGGCGCTGCAAGATCCATGGCCTGGTCCACATCACCGGCGGCGGCTTCATCGACAATGTCCCCCGCATTCTGCCCGCCGGCTGCGCCGCTCATATTCACCGGGACAGTTGGCCCATCCCGCCCTGTTTCACCTACCTGCAGGACAAGGGCAACATCAGCGTGGGCGAGATGTACCGGACCTTCAACATGGGGATCGGCATGATGGTCATTGTCCCGGAAAACAGCGTCGACGACATGCTCCACCAATTCGGCGCCCACGGCGAGCAACCCTACCTGATCGGCGAAATCAAGGCCGCCCAGGGCGGCAACGGCCGTCAGGTCGTGATCGACGGGGTCTGCTGAGGCCGCGCCGCCGAGTCCCCCCGCTCCATCCAACAAAAAAAGCCCCGGGTGACTGCGTCACCCGGGGCTTTTTTTGTTTGGTTAGCGCTTACATCCGGCCGCAGTCGGCATCTCCGCCTTGCAGTTTTTCCAGGCCGTGGGCCAGGGCCGGCAACACCGCCGCCAGGTTCTCCTCCGCCGCCCTGCGGCTGCCGGGCAGGTTGAGGATCAGACACCCCTTGCGGATACCGGCAATCCCCCGCGACCAGACCGCCTGCACCGTCTTCTGCAAACTGGCCAGCCGCATGGCCTCGCCCAGACCGGGCACCTCCTGCTCGATCACCGCCCTGGTGGCCTCGGGGGTCCGGTCGCTGGGCGCCACTCCGGTGCCGCCGGTGGTGACGATCAGATCGAGCCGCAACTCATCCACCCAGGCCTTGAGGGTCTCTTCGATCAGCTCCTGCCGGTCGGGCAGAATCTGGGCAACGGCAATCTCATAGCCTGCCCCCCGCAGCATCTCCTGGATGCGGGGCCCGCTGGTGTCCTCGCGCTCGCCCCGCGACCCCTTGTCGCTCAGGGTGAGGACACCGCAGCGGTACGATTGCCCGGCCGGTGGCACTATTCCTCAGCCTCGGCCTTGTATTCGGCGATGATCTTCTCGGCGATCTGGGCCGGGACTTCCTCGTAATGGGAGAACTTCACCAGGAAGGTGCCGCGGCCGCCGGTCATCGAGGTCAGGTCCAGGGCATAAAGCAGGGTCTCGGACTGGGGCACATGGGCGTTGATCACCTCGTACTTGTCGGTGGAGTCCATGCCGAGCACCCGGCCCCGCCGGCTGTTGAGATCGCCCATGACGTCGCCGACGAAATCCTTGGGCACCCGCACCTCCACCTCCATGATCGGCTCCAAAAGCACCGGGTTGGCCTGGACCACGCCCTTCTTGAAGGCGAGCGATCCGGCCACCTTGAAGGCCATTTCCGAGGAGTCGACGGTGTGGTAGGAACCGTCGATCAGGCTGACCTTGAGATCGACAAAGGGATAACCGGCGATGACGCCCCGCTCCATGGCCTCGATGATGCCCTTCTCCACCGCCGGCCGATACTGCTGCGGGATAACGCCGCCGACGATCTTGTCGAGGAACTGGAACTGCTCGCCCCGGGGCAGGGGCTCCATCTCGATGGTACAGTCGCCGAACTGACCGCGGCCACCGGACTGTTTCTTATGCTTGCCCTGGACCGTGACCTTGCCTTTCAGGGTCTCGCGGTAGGGGACCCGCGGCGGCCGCAGCTCCATCTCGACCCCGAATTTGCGTTTGATCTTCTCGCCGATGACCTCGAGATGCACCTGGCCGACGCCGGAAATAAGGATCTCGTGGGTCTGTTGCTCGCGGGTGAGCTTGAGGGTCAGGTCTTCGTCCAACAGGCGGGTGATGGAGGAAAAGAGCTTTTCCTCGTCGCCCTTCTTGGCGCTGACCGCATAGGCGATCACCGTGGGCAGCGGCTCGACCATGGGGTAGATGATCTGATTGGCTTCCTCGCACAGGGTGTCGCCGGTGGTGGTCTCCTTGAGTTTGGCCACCGCCACCACCATGCCGGGCACGGCCTGCTCCACCGGCTTCTGCTCCTTGCCGGCCATGATGTACAACTGGCCGAAGCGCTCGGAGGTGGCCTTGGAGGCGTTGTAAAAGGTGTCGCCCTTGAGGGTGCCGGAGAACACCCGGAAGATGGTCAGCCGGCCGGCAAAGGGATCGGCCATGGTCTTGAACACCAGGGCCGAGAACGGCGCCGCGGCGGTGCCGGGCCGTTCGACCGCCTCCTTGGTCTTGGGATGGGTGCCGACCCGGACCGGACGCTGATCGGGCGAGGGCAAAAGGTTGACAATGGCGTCGAGCACCACGCTGGAGCCCTTGTTGGCCAGCGAGGCGCAGGCGCAGACCGGGGCCACCTTGGCCGCCTTGATCGCCGCGGCCAGACCGGCCTTGAACTCCTCGTCGGTCAGGGTGCCTTCCTCGAGGAATTTCTCGATCAGGTCGTCGTCGGTTTCGGCCACGCTCTCCATCAGGGATTCCCGCAGACTCTCGACCTCGTCGGCCAGGTCCGCCGGGATCGGGGCGGCTTCGGCCTTGCCGTCGACGAACAGCAGGGCCTTGTTGGCCACCACATCAACCACGCCCTTGAACTGGTCCTCGGCGCCGATGGGCAGATAGAGCACCACCGGGTTGAGGCCGGTAGCGGCCTTGATCCCGTCCACCGTCTTCTGGAAATTGGCCCGTTCGCGATCCATCTTGGTAACGCAGATCAGGCAGGGCAGGTGGTGCTCCTTGATCAGGTCGACGAATTTTTCGGTCTGCGGCCGCACGCCCATGACCGCGCCGACGGTGAGGATGGCGCTGTCGGCCACCTGGGCGGCGAAGCGGGTCTCGTTGAAGAAATTGTCGTCACCGGGGGTGTCGATGAGGAACACCTCGTGTTTCTGCCAGGTCAATTGGTTGAAGGCCGTTCCGATGGAGATCTTGCGCTTGATCTCTTCCGGCTCGAAATCCATGGAGGAGGTGCCCTCATCGACCTTGCCCAGTCGTTTCAGGGAACCGGCGGTAAACAACAAGGCCTCGGCAAGGGTGGATTTACCGCTGTTGCCATGGCCGAAAAAAACCACATTCCTGATGTGCTGTACGTCCTGCATGGAGACCTCCAGTGAGTGCAACGGGTGTTGTATCAACGTTCACGGTGACATCCTGGCCCGAAAATCGATGAAAAGCCCTCGCTCTTTCGCGGCAGGAATGGTAACCATCGAGTCCACAAAAACGAGCCCTTGTTATATTCGTATTAAGATTGCAAAGTCAAGCGATAACCGGCTGAAAGACTGCACAAGCGATGACCACCGAACCCGCCGTCCAACCGTCCCGATCCACCGGGAAAATCGCCCGTTCCGCCGGCGCGGTCTCCATTGCCGTGATGTGCAGCCGGGTGCTCGGCCTGATCCGGGAGCAGGTCTTTGCCGGGCTGTTCGGCGCCGGCTTTGCCATTGATGCCTTTGTGGTCGCCTTCCGCATCCCCAACCTGCTGCGCGATCTCTTTGCCGAGGGGGCGCTGTCCGCCGCCTTTGTCACCGTGTTCACCGACTACAGCACCAACCGGGGCGCCGAGGCCACCTGGCGGCTGGCCGGCAATGTGCTTGTTTTTTTTACTGTTCTGATCAGCCTCCTCACCTTGACGGGCATCTATTGGGCCGAGCCGATCGTCAACCTGCTGGCCCCGGATTTCGCCCTGGTGCCCGGCAAGACCGAGCTGACCGTCCAACTCACCCGGATCATGATGCCCTTCCTGCTGTGTGTCTCGCTGGCGGCGGTGGTGATGGGTATCCTCAACACCAAGGGCAAGTTTTTCGTGCCGGCGATGTCGTCGACCTTCTTCAACCTCGGCTCGATCGTCGGCGGCCTGTCGCTGGCCTGGCTTTTCCCCCGCTTCGGTCACCCGGCCATCGCCGGCATGGCCTGGGGCACCCTGATCGGCGGCGCCTTGCAACTCCTGATGCAGGTGCCGACCCTGCGCCGGGTGGGTTTTCAGCTTCGCTTGCATCTCCATCCCCTCGATCCCGGCCTGCGGCGCATCCTGCTGTTGATGCTGCCGGCCACCATCGGCCTGTCCGCCACCCAGATCAACATCTTCGTCAACACCAACTTCGCCGCCTCCTGCGTCGAGGGTTCGGTCTCCTGGCTCAACTACGCCTTCCGCCTGGTGCAACTGCCCATCGGCGTCTTCGGCGTGGCCCTGTCCATCGCCGTCATGCCGGTCCTGGCCAAGCAGGCGGCGGAAAAGGATCTGGCCAGCCTCAAGCAGACCTTCACCTCTTCCCTGGTCCTGGTCTTTGTTCTGGCCATCCCCGCCACTGCGGGCCTGATGCTGCTCGCCGAGCCGATCATCCGCCTGATCTTCGAACACGGCGCCTTCACCGCCACCGATACCCTCCAGACCGCCGACGCCCTCACCTACTACGCCATCGGCCTGTTCGCCTACTCGGCGATCAAGGTCATGGTGCCGGTCTTCTACGCCATCGGCAACACCAGGTATCCGGTCATCGGCAGCTTCCTCGGCGTGGCCGCCAACATCGGCACCATCACCCTGGTGATCGACAGCCTGCAACACCGGGGCATTGCCCTGTCTACCTCCTGCGCCATGATCCTCAACTTTTTCTTTCTCGGGGTGATTCTGTACCGCAAACTGGCGGGCTATCCCCTGGGATACCTGTTGCGGGGGCTGGCAAAGATCCTGCTGGCCACCGGCCTGATGTGCGGCGGAATTTGGGGGATGCAGCGGCTGTTGGCCCCCTGGACGAGTGGGCCGATCCTGGTGCAGATCGTAGCGTTGGCGGCCTTGATCGGGGTGGCGGTCGCGATCTATGCGGCCAGTCTGCAACTGCTGCGCTTGCCGGAATTCACCCTCCTGACCGGCAAGGTGGTTCAGCGCTTCCGCAGGTCGTAGAGGAGCTGCAACTGGGCGAGCAGGCCGACCACGGCGGTATCGACATGGAGGATGCGGCGGCCCATGGAAAAACCGGAGAAGCCGGCGTCAAGGAAGCGCTCCAACTCATAGTCGGACCAGCCGCCTTCGGGACCGACCGCCAGCAAGAGCCGCTGCCCCGGCTCGCCCGAGACCGGGCACCCGGCCAGGGTGCCCTCCACCCCGGGATGGGCGATCAGCCCCTGGCCGTCGAGGGTTGGCAGGACATCCTCGACAAAGGGCTTGAACTGGTGGTGGAGGGTGACCTCGGGCAACCAGGTGTCCATGGCCTGCTCCATGCCCTCCAAAAGCAGGGCACGAATCTTGTCCGGCGCCAGCACCGGGCTGTGAAAAAACGATTTCTCCACCCGCCGCGAGCGGATGAGATGAAAGCGCCGCACCCCGAGCACCGTGGCCTGCTTGAGGATGCGCTGGAGCATGATCGGCCGGGGCAGGGCCAGGATCAGCTCGAGGTGGAGGTCGCAGATTGGTTCCTGTTCCAGGGCCACCGAAAGCCGTACCGTCTCGCCCGCAATCGCCACCACCCGCCCGCTGCCCATCTTGCCACCGATCACCCCCAGGCGAACGGTATCCCCCACCGCCACCTTGAGCACTCGCAGCAGATGCTCGGCCCGGCGCCCGGTGAGGCTGGCTTCGCCGCCATCGATTTCCGAGGAATCGAGTAAGAGAAGATTCACAACGACTTCCTATAACCGCAACACCTTCTCCTCAAACTGCAGGGTGGCGAAATAATCCTCCGGCCGTTCTTCGCGGCGAATCAACCGGACGGTGCCGTCCTGGCGGAGCAGCAGTTCCTGGGGCCGCATCTTGCCGTTGTAATTGAAGCCCATGGCATGACCGTGGGCACCGGAGTCCTGGATAACGAGGATATCGCCGTCCACGATCTTGGGCAGGGGCCGCTGGACAGCAAATTTGTCGTTGTTTTCGCACAGCGAGCCGACCACATCGACCATCTCCGTCTCGCTGCCCTCCTTGCCCAGCACCTCGATATGGTGGTAGGCCCCGTAGAGGGCCGGGCGCATCAGGGCGGACATGCAAGCGTCGACACCGATGTAGGTGCGGTAGATCTCCTTGCGGTTGATCGCCCGCACCACCAGTACGCCGTGCGGGCCGGTCATGTAGCGGCCGCTCTCCATCAACAGGGCCGGGCAATAGCCGTGGCGGTCCTTGAAATCGGCAAACAGTTCGGTGATCTCCTCACCCATGGCCGTGATGTTGAGGGGATCATGCTCGGGGAGGTACGGAATGCCGAGACCGCCGCCGATGTTGATGAACTCGAAGCGGATGCCCAATTCCTTGCCGATGGTCTCCACCAGCTCCAGCAGCATGGCCGCGGTCTGCACCATGTAGCTGTAGTGGAGCTCGTTGGAGGCCAGCATGGTGTGGAGGCCGAACCGTTTCGCCCCTCTGGCCCGGGCTCGCCGATAGGCCTCGATAATCTGGTCGTGGCTGACCCCGTACTTGGCCTCCTCGGGCTTGCCGATGATGTCGTTGCCACGGCGACGGGCGCCGGGATTGTAGCGGAAACAGATCAGCTCCGGCATCTGGGGCACCTTGTCGATCAGGGTGAGGTCGTCCAGGTTGAGGATGCACCCTCCCTCGGCCGCGGCGGCCCGAAAATCTTCAGGACTGGTGTTGTTGGAGGTGAACATGATGTCATTGCCACTCGCCCCCAGGCTCCGGGCCAGCATCAACTCGGTGATCGAGCTGCAATCGAAGCCGAAGCCCATGTCCCGCATGATGGCGAGAATACTCGGATTGGGCAGGGCCTTGACCGCGTAGTATTCACGGAACACCGGGATATCGGCAAAGGCCGCTTGCAGTTGCCGCCCGGTCTCGCGGATGCCGGCTTCGTCGTAAATGTGAAAGGGGGTGCCGTAATGGGCGGCAATGGCGGGCAGATGGGGATACAATCGATTTTTAAAGCCTGGGGACATCGGCATAAGGTTTTCCTCGTGGGGTTCAGCCGCGGATGGGGATGCGCGCGGTTTCCTTGTAGGTTTGGAGAACGGTCGTCGTCCGGGTGGACACGACCTCATTGATCACAGCAATTTTCTCGCGGACGATGGCGGCCAACTCACTGGTGTCGGCCACTCGCAGCTTGACCAGATAACAGTCCGGGCCGGCCACGTAGTGCACTTCCTGGACCTCGGCAATGGCGGCCAGGCGCTGGCCGGTGTCGGGCCGGTCGCCCACCGAGCGGGTGCGAATCTCGATGAAGGCGATCTGCCGACGGTCAAAGCGGGCGGGGTTGAGCCTAACCTCATAACCGTCGATAATTCCCTGGCGCTCCATCTTGCGGATCCGCTCCAACACCGCCGACGGCGCCATTTCCACCTGTCGCGCCACCTCGATATTGGGAATACGGGCCTTTTCCTGCAATATCTTCAAAATTTTCAGGCTGATTTCGTCAAGCATCGGCAGCGGGCTCGTGAACAACGGAGAATAAGAACGACCGGCAAAAAAACGGTACCGGAAACAAACTCCTTCATCAAGAATAAAATTCAGCCGTCAGGAGCTTACACAAAACATCGTTCCATGCCAGACTTCACAATCGGCAATTCGTTCTCATAAACGCCCGTCACAGAGAACATTCGATATATAGCGAGAGAACAACCTCCCAGCGCTTCTTCTTCGACAGCGAGGAAGAATACTGGTATCAACAACCCAGGCTCTCGTGTGCAGCACCAACGCAAGGACTCAGACCGACATGTCACTCCTTTATTCCCTCTGCTCTTCCGCCCTGGCGCTGCTCCTGCTGCCGCTGCTTCTCCTCTTCGCCAGCCGAAAAAAGCATCGCCGTCGGATGGGTCTACGGTTGGGCTGGGGCCTGACCGGCCAACTGGCGCAGTTTTCCGCCTCCGCTGCGCCGACCTTCTGGGTGCACGCCCTCTCGGTGGGCGAGGTCACCTCGGCCCTGCCCCTGGTGCGCGGCCTGCGCCAGGCCTTCCCCCGGGCGCGGATCGTCTTTTCCGCCACCACCAGCGCCGGCGGCGCGGTGGCCCGCAGCTTGCTGTCGCCGCACGTCGATGCCCTCATCGCCGCCCCCCTTGACCTGGGACCGGTGGTGCCGTTTTTTCTCCGCACCATTCGGCCGGATCTCTTTCTTCTGGTGGAGACCGACTTCTGGCCCCACTGGCTTCACTGCCTGGCGCGACAGAACATCCCGACCTTTCTGGTCAATGGCCGAATCTCGGCCCGATCGTTTACCCGGTATCAACGCTATGCCTGCTTCTTCCGGCCGATGTTTCGCTCCTTGACCCTGATGTCCATGCAGACCGATGCCGATGCCGCCAAGATGGTTGCCCTCGGCATCGAGCCGAAGAAGGTCGTCGCCCTGGGCAATCTCAAATTCGACACCAGTCAGGTGATCGGGAGACAGAAAGACTATGAAACCATTGCCATCCACAAGGAGCGCTACGGCTTTGCCGTTGCCCCGCCGCTCTGGATCTGCGGCTCGACCCATCGCGGCGAGGAAGAGACGATCTTCCGGGTCTACCGGCGGCTACGGGAAGACAGCGCCGATCTCCAGCTTCTGCTGGCGCCGAGAAACATCGAGCGGGCCGGGGAGATCGTCGCCCTCGCCGGGCGACACCATCTCGCCTGCCGCCGCTGGAGCACCGATCGGGACAGCCGGGGTCCGTTGCTCATCCTCGACACCATCGGTGAGCTGGCCGGCTGCTACGCCATGGCCGATGCGGTCTTTGTCGGTGGCAGCCTGGTACCCGAGGGTGGGCACAACCCCATTGAACCGGCCGCAACCGCCGTCCCTGTGGTCTTTGGCCCGCACATGGAGGATTTTGCCGAAATTGCCGAGGAGCTGATCCGCTGCGGCGGGGCGGGCCGGGTCGACTCGGAAGACAGCCTGCATGCCATTCTTCGGCACATCCTGACCGAGCCCACCCTGCGCCGAGCGATGGCCGAGGCTGCCCAGGCCTACGTCCAGGCCAATCGCGGTGTCGTTCGCCGACACCTGGAAGCCATCGATTCCCTGCTGGCCGGGAAGTCTGCGGCCGGCAACACCCCATGGACGGGCTGATCCGCCGCTGTACCGACAACCTGCTCCCCGGTGTCGCTGTCTGCTTTGTCGCCGGTGCCAGCCTCGCCTTCTTTTGGGAAAAACCGCTGGCCGGGTTACCGCTTCTCCGGTTGGTTGCGCCATTGCTGCTTGGCCTGGCCGGCGGTGCTCTCTGTCTCAGAAACCATTTACGGCCCCTCACCACCCTGCCCTTCTTTTTCCTGATCGGCCTGCTCCACACCCATTGGGCTCTCCAGCCGGTTACCGACCCAAACCACATCGCCACCATCATTGCCGGACCGACCAAGGTCACCCTGATCGGCCGAATGCTGACCATGGCCGAAAACAACGGCGACCGAACCCGCTTCGAGTTGGACTGCGAGGCCCTGCTCCTTCATGATGTCACCCGACAAGCGCAGTTCCGGCCGGTTCAGGGCAAGGTCCTGCTCTCCGTGCCGGGGGCAATCGATCCCCGGCTTGCACCGGGCACAAAGATTATGGTCATGGCCACAGTCGACCGTATCCGCAACTACCAGACGCCAGGGGCCTTCGACTACCGCCTGCAGATGGCCACCAGATCCATCTTCTGCTCGGGATGGATTCAATCGCCCCGGGAGATCCTGGCGGTGGGGGAACCGTCGCGGTCCGGCTGGCACACCCTGCCTTTTCTCCCTGAACAGGTCCGGCAACAGACCGCGGATTTTCTCAACACCCGTTTCGACCGCGAGGCCGCGGGACTCTACCAGGCCCTGCTCATCGGCTCCATGGTCAATGTCTCGCCACAACTTATGGAAGATTTCAAGGACAATGGCTGCTTTCATGTGCTGTCCATCTCCGGGCTCCACCTCAGTCTGCTCGGCCTATTCTGCGTCACGCTGTTCACCTGGCTGCTCAAACGAAGCACCTGGCTGCTTCTCCACACCCATGTCCCCACCCTGGCGCTGACCTTGACCGCCCCGGTTCTGCTGCTCTACACCTTTATTGCCGGCTTCAATATCCCGGCCATCAGGGCGCTGGCCACGGCGCTGCTGGTGCTGTTCGCGGTGGTGGTGCGGCGGCAGCACACCCTGATCCACCTGATCGCCGCCGCCGCCCTCACTGTCCTCGTCCTGACCCCACTGGCCCTCTTTACCCCCTCGTTTCAGCTTTCCTTTGCCGCGGTTTTGGCGATCAATCTGATCTATCCCCGGCTGCCGCTGTTCATCGCCCAGGATCCGGCGCGGCCAAACAATTATCTCGCCAAAGCATTCCGGTTGGTGCAGTCCATGCTCTATGTCTCGCTGGCCGCAACCGCCGGCACCTTGCCGATCCTGCTCTACCACTTCAACCGCTTTTCCCTGATCGGCCCGGTGATGAACCTGCTGATCGAGCCGCTGCTCTGCCTCTGGGCCTTGCCCTGCGGCCTGCTGGCCATTCCGCTGATTCCGGTCCTTCCGAACCTGGCGCATCTTCTTTTCCAAATCGGCCGGCCGGGCATCGACCTCACGGTCTGGCTGGCCGAAGCGGTTGCCGGCTTTCCCTATGCCTCGCTCTGGACCATCACCCCGACCTACCTGGAAATTGTCCTGTTTTTCCTCACCCTTTTTCTCCTGCTCCGCCCCCGGAGAACGGTCCGGCAACTCGCATTGGCCCTGGGGTTGTCCCTCCTTCTCACCGGCTCCTTTACCCGTTCCCTGTGGCTGCCGGCGACCCCTCGAGAGCTGACCGTCAGCTTTCTCGATGTCGGCCAGGGGACTTCCACCCTGGTGCAACTGCCCGGCGGCGCCAACGTCCTGATCGATGGCGGCGGTTATCAGACCGAGCAATTCGACCCCGGCCAAAGCCTGATTGCCCCCTTTCTCTGGCGCAACCGGATCTGGCGACTCGACGACCTGATCATCACCCATCCCCATCAGGATCACTATAACGGTCTGCCCTTTGTCGCCGCCCGTTTCCGGCCACGACGCCTGGTCGTCAACGGCGCTACCGGCGAGGAGCCTTCCTATGAGCGCCTGTTGCAGGCGGTACTCCGGGCAGGAGCCACTGTACAGACCGCCCAGGCAGGAGATCTCCTCCGCCAGGAGCTTGATCTGTCCTTCACCTGCCTGGGCATGAACGGTTTGCTCACGAACACCGCCGCCTGGTCGACCAACGACCGCAGCCTGGTGCTTCGACTCCAGTACGGCACGCGCAGCTTCCTGTTCCCGGCCGACATTAGCATCGCCAGCGAAAACAAGCTGATACGACACGGCACCACCCTCCGGTCCGACATCCTGCTGGCCCCGCACCACGGCAGCCGCACGTCGGCGGGCGAAGATTTTCTGACCGCGGTCAATCCGGCCCTGACCGTGGTTTCCGCCAGTCAACGGCGCGCGGGAACCTTGCCGGCCCCGGAACACCTCAGCCTGTGGCAGCAGAAAAAAATCCCCACCCTGGTCACCGGCCAGGCCGGAACGATCACTTGCCGCACCGACGGAAAACTGCTCCACGCCAGTGCGTTCACGGGAGAACGTTTTGTCTTGGACGAGTCAAGCGGGAAATTCGTTCGTGAAAGGTGAGACTTGAAAGGACAGGAATGATGCGGTATGTTGCCTAATTACCATAGGGTTCACTTCAACTGGGGGAGGAACAGTGATGATGGTTTTTGGCAGAAAATGTCCCGCCTGCGGCGGCAAACGACTGATGGCGCGACCGCCGGTCTCCCGACTTGCCACCCTGCCAACGGCAGGGGCATATGCATGTGCCGATTGTCAGCAACAGATGGTGTTGCTATTCCCCTTCTCAATCGGTGTGGAACACCGCCATTTTGCTCGAAAACGGCTGCCGTCGTTTTTCCTCGTCCGCATCCCCGGCAACACCAACCAATACGCGCGGATTAAAAATATCAGCGAGGGCGGCCTCTGCTTTGATCAGCATTACAACGCCGCCCCTATCGCCAGCCGCTTTTTCAAACTGGACCTCTACAACTGCAACGACGGCTCTTCCCTGGAACAACTCCCGGCCGAAATCGTCGCCACCTCCGAGCAGACCCTGGAGATCAACGGGATCAAAACCACGATTCTCAACAAGTGCGCCCGGTTCATCAATCTCAATCAGGCGCAGAGAAAAGTGCTGCTCACCTGCCTAGCCCAACACGGCATCTAGCCTGATCTCATGGCGCCGCCCGATCAGATTTCGGTGAAATCCGAGGGTTGGTGGCGCAGATATTTCAAAAACCGCGCCTTCTCGTAACAGTTGGTGTAGGCGTCCTCGGCGCTGATCTTCTTCTTTTCCAGCAACTCAAAAATCGCGTCATCTAAAGTCTGCATCCCGAATTTCTTGCCGGTCTGCATGATCGAGGGGATCTGGTAGGTCTTGCCTTCGCGGATCAGGTTGCGGACCGCCGCGGTGCAGATCAGGATCTCCAGGGCCGCCACCCGCCCTTTGATATCGACCCGCTTGAACAGGGTCTGCGAAACCACGGCGCGCAGGGCATCGGCCAGGGTGGACCGGACCTGCCCCTGTTGGTTGGCCGGAAAGATTTCCACCACGCGGTCCACCGTTTTCATGGCGTTCATGGTGTGGAGGGTGCCGAACACCAGATGGCCGGTCATTGAGGCCTCCATGGCCAAGGCGATGGTTTCCAGATCGCGCATCTCGCCCACCAGGATGATGTCCGGATCTTCACGCAGGGCACCACGCAAGGCAGCGGAAAAACTCCGGGTGTGCGTCCCCACTTCGCGATGGTTGATAACGCAATTCTGGCTTTTATGAACAAACTCGATAGGATCTTCGATGGTGAGAATATGATCTTTCCTGGTCCGGTTGCATTCGTCGAGGATGGCAGCCAGGGTGGTTGACTTTCCCGAACCGGTGGGTCCAGTGACCAGCACCAATCCCTTGGGCAGGGAGGCCAACCGGGAAACCACTTTAGGCAGGCCAAGCTGTTCGCAGGTGAGAATGTCGCTGGGAATCTCCCGGAACACCGCGCCAATACCGTATTTTTGCTGAAAAAAATTACAGCGGTAGCGGGCCAGCCCCGGAATCTCATAACCGAAATCGAGGTCGCCGCTCTCTTCAAAAATCTTGATCTTGTCTTCCGGACAGATCTCATAGAGCATGCCCTTCAGCCCTTCGTTATCCAGGATCTTGAATTTCACCCGCTCCATATCACCACGAATGCGGAGAACCGGCTGTTGCCCGGCCATCAGATGGAGGTCGGAGGCGCCTTCGTCGTTCATCAACTTAAAAAATGCATCTATCTGGGCCATATATGCTGCTCCTCATGCGTTCTTCACTGCATCGACCAAACCGTTTTGTTATCAGCCTATCAAAAATTTCGAGATATGTTTAACGATATCATCGGATTCAAAAAAACTTTTCGCCAATGCCAAGTTTTTTTTGTCAGAAATCAATCAGTTCCGCAAGAGAACTCCGGGCTCGAGCTGCCTGGGATACGGTGCACCCTTTCGCCCGCGCAGCCTGGAGAAAACACCGCTCCGCCCGTTTCCTCTTCTTCGCGAGCAGACTGATCCGGCCAAGCAGCAGCAACCCCTCGACATGGCTGCGTCGCAGTTGCAGACATTGCCTGACTGCGGCACTGGCGGCGGCGAGATCGCCGACATGGAGCAAGGCCCGGCCCAGACGGCACCAATGCTCCGGGTTGAAGTTGTCCAACGCCAGGGCCTTGCGACAGAGCGTCAGACCGATGTCATTTCCTTCGCCCTGTTCAACATAGAGTAAGCCCAAGGTGCTGAGGGAGGTACTGTCTTGGGGGAAGAGTTGCAAAGCCCGCTGACAGGCCTTGATCGCTTCTTCCGCCTGGCCGTTCTCCAGGTACGCCTGACCCAGCAACCGGTAGAGAAGGAACTCCTTGTCGCTGTCCGGACAAGAACGCCAATGTTCGAAGACGGCAAGGGCCTTGGCGTGATCGCCACATTCGGCGTAAAGCCTGCCCAGCGGCAGGAGGAGTTCCTGGGGTGCGGTGTTCGCCTGATCCAGCACCCGATAGGCCCGCTCGAAACAGTCCAGCGCCAACGTCCTCCGGCCGAGCTTCTGTTGCACATGACCGAGGTTCACCAGGGCCATATAGTTGACCGGCTCCTTTGCCAGCACCTCTTGAAAACAGGTCGCCGCCTGCCGCTCCTGACCGCATTCCACCAGGGCGACTCCAAGGCTGTTGAGCAGATTCGAGTCTCCGGGCTGCAAACGCAGCCCCCGCCGATATTCACGGATGGCCGCCCGATAGTCGCCCTCCTCAAAAAAAAAGTCGCCACTGACATTGAGGCTGACGTGATCAAAAATAACCGTCTTCCCCGGTCCGAGATAGGAGCTGTGCAGGAGTGCCTTCAGACAGTTACCTGGCAGATCGCTCTTGGTAAAATCCAAACAGGGCCAAGAGGCGACACCGATGGCGACGGCCGGGCCATTGCCGGAGCAGGCCTGATATCTTTCTTTTATGAAAGCGGTCTGTTGCTCAACATCCTTCGGATCAATCTCCGGCAGGAAAATCAGGGCCAGATTGTCCTCCTCGCCGAGATACAGGCCGCCATTCATGGTCGCTGCCGCGGAAAAACCAGATGCGTTCACCGGCTGTCCCTCGACGGGCTGCCGGGAAATCATCACCAGGGAGAACCGGGAGAGGCCGCGCCATTGTTCTTTTAACCGCGTGAGCAGGCTGGTGCGGGTGAGTTGAAAAGGGTGCGGCAACTGGTCATCGATGGCATCAATATCGCACAACCCGAAGGGCCCGCGTTTCTCGGCGATGGCCAAGGAGCGCCAAAATTTCTCAAAGACGTTCGCCGCTGCCTGGTCGCTGTTGCCGGTCACCTGGGCAAACCCCATCTGCACCTTGCTCAAGCCTTCCCGCTTCAACTGATGTTGCAGATAATGGGCTGTTTTCATCGCCTGCTCCCTGCTTGTCACCGGTAACAGCACGCCGAACACACCATAACCAAACGAAAAGCAATACGTATGAGTCAAGGCCTGGAGGAGATCAGCGATCTCACGCAATTTTTGCAAATTCCCCGCTGCTGTCCGTCGGGAGAAGACTGTGTTCAGCAGGAGAAAAAAAACCGGGTGGCGACACGCCGGCTCCTGTAAAAAAACCATGGCGGCACGTCGGTTATAGAGCTCCGCCTCCGGGTCAATGTACCCCCAGTGCACCAAGGCAAGTTCTTGCAGCAGGGTCGTGCGGATTTCCCGCAACCAACTGGCCGACATTTTCCGCAACAAGGCAGGGTCGACATCGCTGATCACCACGGCAACACGCTCGCCGGAAGGCAGATCCAAGGGGATAACCAGCCGGTCATCAATCATCCGGGGTTCATTGGGCGCGTTCGCGTCGACAGAAGCGGAAGGACTCGAACCTATCGCAAGCACTTCCAGGGAGGCAAGAGAACCGTCAGCTCCAAAAGCGGCAAAACTAACCGTGGCGGGTAGAGGAAGCAGCCGTTGCACCTCCTCGGCCAGGGGTCCATGCAGAATATAAAAATCACTCAGAGATAACATGCTGACGATTACTTGTGTCGATGAGTTATTGGGGGAGACATTTTTTGTCAGGGTCCAGAGCAAACTGGAGACTTGCGATCAGGGGGGCAATCTCTTCATCAGCGATCGTCCGCATATCAAGCAGAAGACGATCCTCCTCCATTCGGGCGATGACCGGAAAGGGTGCTTGCCGCAACCTTCTCTCCAGCAGACTGACTTTCAAGGCGGTTGGCCGGACCGCCACGGCCCAACTGTCCAGATTCTGTTCCGGCATGGCGCCGCCACCGACCTGGGAAGAGGCGCGCACCACGGCAAAGGCGCCCCGATGAGCCATCAGGCCGGTACATTGCTCGAAAAAGCCGCATGCCCGTTTATGAACTATCTCTGCCGAAGCGGCAATCATCGCCAGCGTGGGAATCTCCCGCAACGCTTGCGATTCATCAAGATACAGCCGTAACACGGACTCCAGTGCCGCCAGGGTCAATTTGTCGATGCGCAACGCCCTGGTCAGCGGGTTGTTTTTGATCTGCTCGATAATTTTTTTCTTGCCGACAATAATGCCGGCCTGGGGGCCGCCAAGCAACTTATCGCCGCTAAAGGTGACAATATCCACCCCACTGGCCACCACCTCCTGGACGGTTGGCTCCTTGGCAAGGCCAAACCTGCTCAAATCCACCAAACAACCGGAACCGAGATCTTCCATGACCGGAATATCGTGGGCCTTGCCAAGTTGCACCAGCTCGGCATTGGTCACCTCACTGGTAAACCCGATAATGCGGTAATTACTGCAATGCACCCGCAACAATAACCCGGTCTCGCCGGTCACAGCCGCCTGGTAATCGTGCAAATGGGTGCGGTTGGTGGTGCCAACCTCGACCAGTTTGGCCCCGCTTCGGCGCATAATATCGGGGATGCGGAAAGAACCGCCGATTTCCACCAATTGTCCACGAGAAACGACCACTTCTCTTCCTCTGGCCATGGTTTCAAGTGCAAGAAGAACGGCGGCCGCATTGTTATTGACCACAAGGGCTGACTCGGCGCCGGTCAGCTCGCACAGCAGCGAATCGACGTGGTGGTAGCGCGATCCCCGTTTGCCTGTGTCCAGGTTCAATTCCAGATTGGAATACCCGCTGCCGACTGAAATCAGCATATTCATGGCCGAGACAGGCAGGAGCGATCGTCCCAGATTGGTGTGGACAATCACGCCAGTTCCATTGATGATGCGAGTCAATCGAGGCCGGTGGTACCGCTGCACAAAAGCAACGAGATCTTGGAGCAATTGTTGTCTGTCAGATAGAGGAAATCCGGCATATTGACCGGATAAGATTGTTTGACGTAGGGTGTCGAGATAGTGGCGGGTACAAAATTTAATTCGCTGCAAGGGGATGTCATCCAACGCACCGGATGCAGTAAGCCAATTGATGCAATCGTGAACGTTGGGAATCTCTCTGAGCATGGGGTTCTGTTGACGATCCATTCCGAGAATGAGACTGAGCCGCTAAGGGGGGATGGGATTCAATAAGAGGGCCTCTTGATGCACTGGCATGTTACGATAAAGCAAGCCAAGAAAGCAAACATAAAAAAATCAAAATGAATTCGGATGGTTAAAATTTAATCCTCCACAAAGCAAAAGAAGGCGAAAAAAGGCGTTGACATTCACAACCTGTTTTTGTATTTTCGCCGACCGTTGCTCCGAGGTACACATGTACCGCAAGGCGCCTCAAACGAGGCGCAAAAAAAGTGATTGACTTCGAAGCAGAAAGCAAGTTATAGTGCTGACTCGCAGCAAGTGCTGCGTGGCGCATCCCTGGTTATGCCGGGGTATTGATCTTTGAAAACTGAACAGTAAATAAGCGGGCCAAGTAGTATTTTTGATTTGGACAAAAGTCCAGTCTGTAGTGACTGGCTAGGATATTGAACTGGAGAGTTTGATCCTGGCTCAGAACGAACGCTGGCGGCGTGCTTAACACATGCAAGTCGAACGCGAAAGGGACTTCGGTCCTGAGTAAAGTGGCGCACGGGTGAGTAACGCGTAGATAACCTG
>Ga0074193_1002210_pt1 | contig 18599 bp, 15 predicted proteins | sample EPASupsiteHSE605_FD_64523 | JGI IMG/M metagenome (GOLD analysis project Ga0074193, IMG submission 64523) | Bioremediated contaminated groundwater from EPA Superfund site, New Mexico - Sample HSE6-05 | ecosystem: Environmental > Aquatic > Deep subsurface > Groundwater > Contaminated ... | reverse complement strand
GGTTAGACCGTCAACCTCAACAAAACAACAAACTTAAAAATTTTATATTTAAGGGGTTAAAACAATTTTACTCAGGTGCATGCACAATAACAGTAAGTTTTCACCTTTCGAACTCTTCAATTGATTACACAAATATAATTATAACTGGATAATTTATAACAAGTGAGTCTATATTTGTTATTTATTTGCTTAAATGAGACTTTTATACACTCAGATTGAATAACATTTTCCTTTATAATTATCTTGAATATGAGCTAAGGCATATACTCAAATAAATAATTTATGGTTAAATTATTAAATATTGAAAATGTTGGAAAGTAATTCAGACTCGAAATTCGCTTGAAAAAGATAAAAAGCTGAAAATAGCGGAATCGATTTCAGAAAATACATAGTACTTGTAATCCGCTGGAAGACAAAAAGATAAAAGAAAGACAAGTAAGGAAATGGTAAACATGGAAAAATCTCTAATGAAAAACCCATTTGTACTTTTCATTATCCCTGTAATTATATGTACATTCTTAGGATACTTGTCTAATAATTTAATGAACGGCGCACTTACTGGAATTTCCATTGGGATTGGGTTCGTTATAGGGATGAACGTATTTGGTAGAAAACAGGAAAAAGATGAAAGAAAAAAAAGCAAGAAAAAATAAAAATAAATCCGGCATAGATATAATCATACTAGAAGATTCCACAAACGTATAGGATTCTACCGAACTAGACTCTACATACATGCGAGATACCTATTTGAGTTATTTAATAGGTGAAAATTTTAAGCTCTCATAGTAGATATTTTTTCAATCACGAGCATAAGGATTTTCAGTCCTCAAGCCCGATATGTTTAAGAAAATGATGATAGTGTTCAGGCGGTAGCCGAGAATAAAACGCCCTGGTTACAACCTCACTGAGAGACGGGTGAATGTCCATACTCCGCATAATTGGTCCAGTGCTTCTTGATTCTGTGTACATGAGAGGAATTATCTGGTGGATCAGGACTGAAGCATGCGGGCCTATAATGTGAGCTCCCAGGATTTTTTCTTCCTTCGCATCCAGAATTACTTTTACGAAATAATCTCTGATTTCCATAGCTGACCCTTTTGCAGTATCTTCAAAAAACTTGAGGCCTATGAGGACTCTTTCCTCTCCGTACTTTTCCACGGCTTCCTGCTCTTTCATGCCTACTCCGGCAATTTCAGGATAGGAAAAGACTGCGTGGGGTACGGCATGGTAGTCTGCCTTTTCTTTTTCTTTCTGAATCGCATTAAGGAAAACTATTCCGGATTCGTAGTTTGCTACATGCTTTAGCAGATATTTTCCGTTTGCATCACCAAATGCCCAGATATTCGGCTGTGAGGTCTCAAGAAACTCGTTCACCAGAACCCAGCCCTGTATATCGGTTTTAATCCCTGCTCTTTCGGGGTGGAGAATATCGGTATTCGGAACTCTTCCTGTTGCCACGAGGATTTCGTCCACAGTTACTTTTACTTCCCGTCCCGAGTCGTTTTCCTTTGCAATAACCGTTTTCTGCCCGTTATCTTCTTTCCGAACTTCTATAGCTTCATGGTTTGTAATTATCTGCATGTACTCCGATATTTTCAAACTGGCAAGTCTGGAGATCTCGGGCTCCTCCTGCGGAAGAAACTGGGAATTTCTCCCGATGGCCGTGACCTGGGTTCCCATAGCTGAAAAAAAGTGCCCGTATTCGGCTGCAATGTAACTCCCTCCCAAGATAGCGAGCTTTTCTGGGCGTTCCATGAGTTTAAGCACAGTATCACTTGTAAGGTATCCTGCTTCTTCGAGACCCTTAATAGGAGGAATTGCAGGTTTTGAACCGGTACAGAGAAAGATCATTTTGGAGTGGAGGGTTTTTTCACCTACTTTCAGGGTATAAGGTGAGATAAACTCCGCACTTTCGTGATAGTAGTCAAGGTATGGGTTATCTGTCAACCCCTTCCTTATCGCCTCGACATCTTCTCCTATTTTCCTGCGCATCCTTTCCATAATTGCAAGGAAATCGATGTCCTTTATTTCAATATTAATTCCGAAAACAGATGCAGTTCCAATTTCCCTTATGAGTTCGGCAGGATAGAGCAGGATTTTTGAAGGAATGCACCCTCTGGTAAGGCAGATCCCGCCGGGTTCGTCTTTATCGATAACTGCAACTCTCATTTCAGGTTTTGAATCAAGAATAGGATTTATGTAGTTCATTGCAGAACCCGTACCTATTATAATAAGGTCATAGTTTTCCATGTTTTCCCCCTCATCACACATATAGCACGCAGCTTTGCTGGGTATAATATACTATTTATTTCGGGTTATATTTATGGATCAGAACTCTTACTAATTTGTTTTATTACATATAGATCAGGACGTTTTCAGATTTCCTTTCTTAAGTCTGAAGGAATGAATTATATTTAATATTTGGAAAAGAACTCCAGATTAGATGCTGGTTGGAAGTCCTGATAAGTATAATACCTATTTGAAATTCTGAATCTAGAGACTGTTTGGAATTTGAACCGATGCTGTCTGGAATTTGAACCGATGCTGTTTGGAATTTGAACCGATGCTGTTTGGAACTATGAGAAATAGATTAAGTTTAACAAATCCCGAACAACAAATATGAGGCAAAAGTTATTTTATTCATTGAACTATTTCTATATAACTTAAAGGGTTTGTCTAAACTCCTTCCCGATAGCAACTGCTAAAACAGATATTTTTAAGTTTTATTATGTAATTTTAATTGTCTCTAAAAGAAAAACAATTTTTATTTATAAAGATAAACTTATTCTATGTAACTTCCCAGAAAAAGTAAAAACAAAAGATGTCTTATATGAACAGAGCTGCCCGATTCTTTAAAAGCGGGAATTCCTGCCAGAGAATTCCTGTAACGCATATCCTATATCTCCTGCTCATTCTTATAGCTCCTTTTGCAGGAGTTAATCTTCTTTTTCTCCTATCCATCGTTCTTTTTCTGGGAATACGGCTTTCTGGAAACTCTTTTCTCTGTGATAGAGATGTTACCAGCCTTACTTTTTCCCTGGTTATCATGCTCTTTGTTTCCGTGATTTCGAGTGTTTCTTCTTACAACTATCCTTTTTACATAGTACTTGGGGCGTTTGCGATTGCGGCAGTAGGAAACCATAAAACATCTTTTTCGGAGACCGAGTCTGTACCTGATTTAAATTTAAGACGGAGGAGAATCAAAAAGAAGAGTTTTTCAATTATCTGGAGTTCGGCTTTCCTGGCACTTAGGATTGCTGCTTCATTCTTTGCCGCAAGCTGGATTGTCTACTGGCAGAAACTTCCGGTCTCATATAATATGATTTTCTTCATAGCTGTTATCGGGGCGATTACAGGTTCTCTTTTCGAGTCAATCCCCTCCAAAATAGACAAGAATATTTCTGTGCCTCTGGGTGCAGGCATGACAATGTGGATTTTTGAAGATTTCAGGTACTGGGTGCCTCCCGAAAAAATGGTTGTAGCACTGGTATTCTCCTTTTTCCTGGGTATACTGGCTTACAGGGCGAAGATTGCAGACGTATCTGCACTTCTGAGTGCCGCCCTGCTGGGAGTCCTGATAATTGTCTTCAGCGGGCTTTCCTGGTTCCTGCTTCTGCTCACATTTTTTATTCTCGGAGGCGGGTTTACAAAATATAAATATACATACAAAGAATCCATAGGAATTGCACAGGCTAAAGACGGCATCCGGAGTTATGAAAACGTATTTTCGAACAGTACGGCAGCTCTTGCCCTTGCAGTAGCATATGGGGTCTTCCCGGAACATAGTCTTCCGATCATCTATGCCTATATGGGTACGGTTGCAACAGCTACCGGAGATACCCTGGCAAGCGAAATCGGGACAACGGCAAAAGGAAGGCCAAGAATGATAACAACCCTCAAACTCTCGGAACCCGGAGTCGACGGAGCCGTATCATTTCTTGGGGAACTTGCTGCAATCTTAGGTTCTGCGGTGATAGGAGTCCTTGCATACTTACTGGGAGTTTCGGACAATTTTATATTAACAGTCCTTATTACAACCGCAGGAGGCTTTTTCGGAACAAATATGGACAGCCTCCTTGGGGCTACGCTTCAGAAAAGGGGAGTGCTCTCAAATAGCGGAGTTAATTTCGTAGCGACCTTTGCAGGTGCCGGAATCTCAGCAGTTCTGTATTTCCTTATAACTTAAGTTAAATACGAAATAAGTCTTAATAGCTGGTTTTATTTCCTTATATGCTTCTGAGGCTCAGGCTCTTTACGCTGTTTATCAGAATTTTAAAACCTTTATTTTAAAATCTTTATCAGGTTTTTTATACGTTTTCAGGCTTTAGCTTCTTATAGATTTTCAGGCTTTTGTTTCTTATATATATTCAGGCTTTTGTTTCTTATCCACTTTTCTCCAGCTTATTACAAGCTAATCTCAAGTTCTTTATATTTTTTCTTAGTCTAGTATACCCAAAAGAAGCATCCATTTATATTTTCATAACCTATCTTTAAGGAAACAGGGTTACTAAATCATTCCACTTCTCATTTCTTCGATTCTTAATTTTTAAGCTTACAGGAGTGAACAGATGACAGAAACCGAGTATAAAGACAAAAAAATCCTGCTCATAATTGCCCAGGAGCAGTTCAGGGATGAGGAATGCTTTGTTCCGAAGCAGCTTTTTGAGGCTGCAGGAGTAAAAGTTACCGTTGCAGCCGAGTCTACTAAGACTGCAAAAGGGATGCTCGGAGGTACAATCAAGCCTGATATCGCGATCTCTGATGCCAGAATTGAAGATTATGACGCAATCGTAATCTCAGGAGGTTCAGGTTCAAGAAGATACCTGTGGGATAACAAAACTCTGCAGGCACTTATAAAGGAAGCTGATACCTTGAAAAAGGTGATCTCTGCAGTCTGCATTTCCCCTGTAGTACTGGCAAGGGCAGGTATCTTGAAGGGCAAAGAGAGCACAGTCTTCAAAAGTCCGGATACGTTACGCGAACTTAAGGAACACGGAGCTGTTTATCTGGATCAGGAAGTAGTGGTTTCGGGACGGGTAGTCACAGGACGCGACCCTGCAAGTGCTGACGCGTTTGGAAAAGCCGTACTTGAAACCCTGAAAAAAGCTTAACTTTCATCAAAGATCCTGAAATGCTGCTCTCCTTTACTTAAAAAGCAGATATCCCTTACTGAAACGGTTGTTTGAAAATTAGATTTCTCCGGCTACGGGTGTGTTTATTATGACAAAAGAACTTGAAGCCATACTGGCCTACCACCAGGCAAGTAAACACAACTTCAAATCTTATGCTCCGGGTCCTCACCGCCTGGATTTACGTCTCAAGCCAGATTCTTTCCTTAACTATCACGGAACTCGACTTTTGAATCTGGAAATCTGGAGTGACGAGCAAACAAAAGCTGAGATTTTTCCTACTTATGAGCAGGCTTTCTCACCTGAAAAACTCAAGCCGTCTGAGCTGAATGCGAAATCAATTTCCAGGCTTTTTTTTGACAGCTTTGCAATTTCGGCCTGGAAAATGGCAGAAGGTACAAAATGGCCACTCCGTGTTAATCCTTCAAGCGGAAACCTTCACCCTACCGAGGTTTACCTCCTTTCCGGTCCTATGAAGGGACTTCTGAAAAACCCGTCGGTCTGCCATTATGCTTCTTTGCCTCATGCGCTTGAAATCAGAGCAGAATTTTCCCAGGCTACCTGGAAACTATTAAGTTCAGGTTTTCCTGAAGGCACCTTTTTCGTGGGTTTGAGTTCAATTTTCTGGCGGGTTTCCTGGAAATACGGGCTCAGGGCCTTTCGATATGCGCAGCATGATATAGGGCATGCAATTGCTGCCCTGACTTTTGCTGCTGCCGGGCTTGGCTGGAAAACAAGTCTTCTTCCGGATATGAGTTCGGAAGATATTGCTGCACTTCTTGGCATTTCCGGAGAGAAAGGCCCTGAAAAACAGGAGCCTGCCTGTTTGATTGCGGTTTATCCAGCAGAAAAGACCTGTACAAAAAGCAGGATTTCTTCAGGTGTGATTCCTGATTTTAAAAATCTTTCATGGAAAGGTGTTACTAACAGTTTAAGCCCAGAGCATGTTGAATGGGTAGGTATTGAAGATGCGGCCTTGGCAGCTCAGAAGAAGGAAACCGATTACCTGGATAAAAGAGAAGAATCAAACGAAAAGCTAAAAGAGGAATTAAAAGAAAAATCAAACGAAAAACTAAAAGAGGAATTAAAAGAAAAATCAAATGAAGAACTAAAAGAAGAATTAAAAGAAAAATCAAATGAAGAACTAAAAGAAGAACTAAAATCCAATATGCAAGCTGCTTCATCGCTGAAAACCAGCTTCAGAAACCTGTTCAATCTTGATACAGTTCCCCTCCGTGAAGTTATTCGGAAAAGGAGAAGTGCTATTGAGATGAATAACAGTGCATACCTGGAAGATGAAATTTTTTATGCTATGCTGCAAAGAACCCTTCCGGAAAATAATCCTATTTTCAATTCCATTGCTTTCGGTCCCTTTACTCACCTTCTTCTTTTCGTAAACCACGTAAAGGATCTTCTTCCTGGACTTTATATTTTCCTTCGCAAACCCGAGGAAAAAGATAGGTTTAAAGCTGCGATCAGACCGGACTTTTTATGGGAAAAGCCAAAAAACTGCCCTTCAGATCTTGAGTTTTACCTCTTGATGGAAGAAACTCTGGATTCTTTTGCAGCCCAGCTTTCCTGTAAGCAGCGAAAAGCTGCCGATGCATGTTTTACTGCCTGCATGCTCTCTGAGTTTGAAGAGCCTCTGAAAAGGTTCGGGGCCTGGATATATCCGTACCTTTTTTGGGAATGCGGAATTCTGGGGCAGCTTCTTTACCTTGAAGCCGAGGCATATGGCCTAAGAGGCTGTGGGATCGGATGTTTCTTTGATGACCCTTTGCATGATGCCATAGGTCTCAAAGGGCTCGAATTCCAGGATCTCTACCATTTCGCTGTTGGTTATCCGCTTCCGGAGATAGGGGTTATTACTCTTCCTGCATACGAAGAGTAAACTTTTATTTTTTCCCCGGATCCTTTCAGCTTAAAATACCTTGGCCGCTGTTATGTTGTTCTTATATACTATCCCGCTTTCCATATGACCAAAATGGGTAGTTTTCAGTTTTGATAGCTCTCAGTTTGAATAGCTCTCAGTTTGAATAGCTCTCAGTTTGAATAGCTCTCAGTTTGAATAGCTCTCAGTTTGAATAGCTCTCAGTTTGAATAGCTCTCAGTTTGAATAGATTTCAGTCATGACAAATGACAAACGAGAACTATTCAGTACTTACTGATCTCTTATGACCTCTTCAAAATTGTCCAGCATACTGAACATCAATAACTTTGACTCCGTAAGAAGTGAATCTTTATCCAGCATCTCTTCCTCGTTCTGGATATACATTCCTTCAACCAGCTCATCCCTGCAGTTTTCAATAACATTCCAGATTGTTTTATTGCTCATTTCCAGATGGAACTGAAGTCCGATTACCCTATTTTTGTAGATAAAGCCCTGGTTTTTGCAGACTTCACTTTCAAAGAGTCTTATTGCCTCTTCAGGCAGACCGAAAGTGTCTCCATGCCAGTGAAATGCGGTAAATTTTTCAGGAATACCTTTTAGCAGAGGATTTTCTGACTCCGGTTTGATCGCAAAAATTGGGAACCATCCGATCTCTTTATAATTGTTTTTAAATACCTCGGCTTTCAGGACATCAGCAATAAGCTGAGCGCCAAGGCAAATCCCAAGAACTGCCTTTCCTGCGGAAATAGCTTCTTTGAGAAATATTTTTCCTTTCCTCAACCAGGGATATTTTTCATACTCATAGATATTCATCGGTCCACCCATGACTATGAGAAGATCGAAGTCATCCAGACTGGGAAAGTTATGATTTTCATATAAATGTGTGGTTGATAAAGAGTGCTTTCTTTCTTCTATCCATTCAACAATAGTTCCCAATGTTTCAAACTTAACGTGCTGGATGCAGTGTATTTTCATGATTAAACCTTTATCTAAAACATTTAAATTGTACTCTACTGCCTTTTTTTTCTTTTTTTTCTTTCTCTTCTTTTTGTCCTTTCTTCTTCATTTTTATTTTTTTCTCTTCTTTTTGTCCTTTCTTCTTCATTTTTATTTTTTTCTCTTCTTTTTATCTCTGTATTTTCATTTTTATTCTTTTCTTTCTTCCGTGCTTTCTTTCTTTTTCCCTCTTCTCAAACTTCTTATTCTGGCAACTCCTGGCTGTGAAGGCTGAGCAGGCAGTTCACATCCTGATGTCAGGTCACATTCCACTACAATTCCCCTTAACAATCGGCCCAGAATATCCGAACCGGTAATAATTCTTTTCTCCTGGCCCCAGTAGAGGATAAGGTCCTGGTCGATCACATCGTCTTCAGGGTATTGAGGATACACCTTAAACTGCCTGATTACTTTTTCAAGCCTGGTTTTCGGAGATTTTACCACAACCGGAAAGTGGCAGTAAGAAAGGGGAATGAATGGGCCTTTCTTGTAGACTGCATCCCTCAGAAAACCATCCGCATCAAGCACCATTGTAGGCTCATCCTGAGGGTTGGTAATAACTACCCACTTTTTCCCGGAGGCTTCTATCTTTTGCAGAAACGGGTCAGTCGGTTCTCTTTCGAAAGAAGGAAATATCGGACGGTTATTTTCCACTGGTAGTGAGATTATACTTCTCTCGTCTATTAGCGAACCCTCATCTGATATGCTGACATCGTCTATGGAAAGAAAATTCAGGGCTCCTATCCCTTCAAAAGAACCAATATCGGACTTTCCGGACTCAATGTGTTTTTCGAGCATAATCCGAATAGACTGTTCCTTGAAGAGGTCAAGCTTCTCTCTGCCTAACCACCAGTCAAGAATCAGGGCTGTAGGTTTGGCAACTGGATAGAGCAGTAGCTGGTAGAAGCGGACTAAAGGAGTTAGTTTCGCTCCTAGTGACAGGGCATTTCGAGAAAAATAAGCCTGAGGCACTATCTCTCCGAAACTGGTGATAACGAAAGTAGAGAAGAGAAAAGCTGAAGCCCCTGTCAGCACGGAACCTGTAAGCTGGGCAATTAGAACGTTTACGGCTATGTTTCCCCAGAGCAGTGTCGTAAGCAGGAAGTTTGAGTCCCGTCTGATTTGCAGGATTTTGATAGCCTCTTTATTGTTTGCTTCGGCCTCGATCTCAAGCCTGAGTCTCCCAAGGCCGAAAACCCCGATTGTCATTCCGGAAAAAATAGCGGACTGCATCAGGCAGAATATGATCAATATCCAGGTAATAATTTCATTCATTGTGAGTCTATAACCTCTATAATATTCATACTGGAATAATTTAACATAATTTTATTGGTAAATACATATATAATCAATAGGTAAATCCATAGAAATCTACAAGTAAATCCAGAGGTAAATCCAGAGGTAAATCCAGAGGTAAACCATCAACGATTCTGGTTTTCCGGTTTTGCATTACCTAGATTTGTATGAATTTAGCCTTAAAATCTAATTTAATCTCGGATTTTTTGCCTCGAACTAGCCATCAATTTATTTTAAACCTTCCGTGATTTTTAACAGTACTAAAACGAAAGTTTCCAGGTAGTCTTAATCTTATTATTACGCCGTTCTTTAATTATTACACCGTTCTAATAGTTTAACTTGCGTTCTCAGACTTTTTGCAAGCCTTTTGAAAAAACTGCTTGATCGCAAGCCTTTTCAAAAAACTGCTTGACCGCAAGCCTTTTCAAAAAAGGCTTGAGCGAAAACCCTAAGCAGTGTTTGGATTTGATAATCTTATCCCCAAACCCTATCGGCATGATAAACCGGCGCAACGGTTTCGGCGTAATGTTTAATACAAATAAATTGTACTAAATAGTTGATCAGTCAACCACAATGAGGAAACATTATGAAGAGAATTGCCTCTTAAATAATCTGTCCTGCAACATAAATCGATTGCGATTTTTCTGAACTATAAGCCGTAGATAATGACCCTTTAGATAAGTGATATACATGAAAAAAGACACAAATGATGCCGAATCACCTGCCAAAGTTCCGGAGATCTGCCATACACCTGATGTTCCTGTTGCCGGCACAGGGAAACAGGTAGTACTTTTTATTGCGATACTGGCGGGATTTATTACCCCTTTTGACGGTTCGGCAGTAAATATTGCCCTGCCTGCGATCGGGGCAGAATTTCATATGGATGCTATTGCCCTTTCCTGGGTTGCGACTGCTTACCTTCTTTCATCAGCATTGTTTCTTGTCCCCTTCGGAAAAATCGCAGACATTTATGGGAGGAAAAAGGTTTTCCTATATGGTATTACGATCTTCAGCCTTTCGTCTTTAATTATGACTATGGCTTCCTCATCGGAAATGCTGATTGGAGTACGGGTCGTGCAGGGTATCGGGAGTGCAATGATCTTTGGAACAGGCGTCGCCATAGTTACTTCGGTCTTCCCACCAGGTGAGCGTGGAAAAGCTCTTGGTACTTATATTACTGCAGTTTACATTGGGCTTTCCGTTGGTCCTTTACTTGGAGGTGCAATGACGCAGTATCTTGGCTGGAGGAGCATTTTCTTCGTAAATGTTCCTATAGGTATTACAGCAGTTCTCCTGATCTTATGGAAGATTAAAGGTGAATGGGCTGAGTGCAGAGGGGAAAAGTTCGATCTGACAGGATCAGTCATATACGGTGCAGCGATAGTTGCAGTAATGTATGGTTTTTCAGTTCTCCCAGAACTTAAAGGGGTTGCCCTCTTGGCTTTAGGGACTCTCGGGATAATTGTTTTTGCTCTATTTGAGATTAAAACATCCTCTCCAGTTCTCGACATTAGCCTTCTGACAAAAAATCGAATTTTCGCCTTTTCGAACCTATCTGCGCTAATCAATTATAGTGCGACTTATGCGGTGACCTTTCTTTTAAGCCTGGATCTCCAGTACACGAAAAGCTTCACTCCAGAACATGCCGGACTTATCCTGGTAGCACAGCCGGTTGTCATGGCTATGGTTTCGCCAATTGCCGGTCGGCTCTCTGACAGAACTGAACCCCGAATTGTTGCATCCGCAGGGATGGCGTTTACTGCGCTTGGGCTCTTCCTTTTGATTTTTCTCACAGAATCAACTCCTCTATTGCATCTTATTATTACCCTTATTATTCTCGGTATAGGTTTTGGGCTCTTCTCGTCTCCAAATACGAATGCGATCATGAGTTCCGTTGATAAAAGATTCTATGGCGTTGCATCGGGAATGAACGGAACTATGCGGCTCCTTGGGCAGATGCTGTCGATGGGCATTGCAATGATGATCTTTGCAATTGTTATTGGGCCTGTGGAGATTACACCTGAATATTACCCTCAGTTCGTTTTAAGCCTGCATTATGCTTTCATCCTGTTTACAGCCTTCTGTATTCTGGGAATATTTGCATCCCTCGTGAGAGGAAATAGAAATCCTGTAGCTCACGCTCATACATCTGAAAAAGGCAAAAAATAATACGTTAATCCTGTGTAGTTCATGTAGTTGTTGCGTAATCCATTCAATCAAGGTGATAATCATGAAAATTCTTGGAATTAACGCAAGCCCGAGAGGAAATGAAAGCAAGACTCTTCAACTTGTAAAGTCCGTGATTAAAGGTGCGGAGTCCGAAGGTGCGGAAGTCGAGCTTATAGATCTCTATAAACTGCAGATAGAGTACTGCACAGGATGCGGAGCCTGTTATGCGACAGGGGAGTGCCCTCAGATCGATGACTTTGAGGAACTTTTTGACAGGGTTCGGAACTCCGATGGAATTGTCTTTGGAGCTCCGAATTATATTAACTCGGTTCCTGCACCTATGAAGGCCTTCTTCGACCGACTTTCGGACGCTATCCACTGCCAGATGCTTACTGGAAAGTTCGGATGCTCTGTGTCTACGGCAGGAGGAGGCAAGGCAGATGTGGTTGTAGAATATATGAACAGTGTACTCATGAATCTTGGTGTTACAGTTGTCGGTGGTCTTGGTGTCGCAGTTGGGATGTATCCTTCTGCACTCGAGCAGGCTGCGGGAAACGCCGAAGAGCTTGGTAAAAAGCTGGCAAAATCGATTCGTGGAGAGATAAAATATCCGGATCAGGATGAAATGCATCGCCAGACAACGGAATATTTCTGCCAGCTTGTAAGATCTGATAAAGAGCGGTTTGCCCATGATTATGACTGGTATGTCCAGAAGGGCTTGATAAAATAAGAATTATCCGGATGCCTTAGACTGTACGCCTGAGGCTGTAAATAGAAATCGTTGTTCAAACAATAGAAAGTGTTGTTCAAACTTAAGAGATAGAATAAACGATACTTCTTCCACATATTTTTTTAGTTTCAAGGTGAAAAGTAAGTCAGGCTGAAAATTCTTACTTTTTTAGCCTTCTTTATTAACATGTCTAAACTTATATACTTTAGTTTATATTTTCTTATAAGCAATTTATAAAACTTGCAGCCTGCCATTACTTCAATTTGTTAGCAGGCTCAGATAAAACGCGCTTTCAAGGAAAGTACTCATAAGCATACTGCCATAAATTTATCGTGGCAGGGGGTTAACCGAATGGACATATCTACTCTGGATAAAGAGAAAGGAGATCACATTTCCGGAATTGACAGAGGTAAGGTTGTAATGTATGGGCTTAGCACCTGTGTATGGTGTAAAAAGACAAAGAAGCTGCTTACCGATCTAGGTGTAGATTTTGATTTTATATACGTGGATAAGCTTGAAGGAGAAGAGGAAAACCAGGCTGTTGACGAGGTAAGACGCTTCAACCCTTCAACCTCTTTCCCGACAACTGTCATAAATGGGGAAAAAGCGATTGTAGGTTTTAAAGAAAGGGAAATACGTGAAGCTCTGGGGTTTTAAGGGGGAATTGGGCTGAAAGAAGAGGAAGCCGCTGAAGAAGATATAAACGAAGAAATGGTGGACAAAGTCTACAGGCGTTTGAATGACCAGGTAGAAAAATCAGGGTATCACCTCAACCCTGATGTTGAGTTTACAAAGGATCTTGTGCGCGGGCTGCTCGCAAATGAGCAGCGATATGGTTACTGGTCCTGCCCATGCCGACTTTCTGCCAACAATCTTGAAGAAGATCTGGATATTGTCTGTCCCTGTTACTATAGAGACCCAGATCTGAACGATTATGGAGCCTGTTACTGTGCGCTTTACGTTTCGGATGAGGTTATCCGGGGAGAAAGAAGGGTAGAATCGATTCCTGAAAGGCGTCCTCCTAAAGCACAGAGGGATGCCGAAAGAGAAGAAGAAAAGAAAAGAGCCGAGATGATGGAGAGTATGGAGTTTACAGAGAAACTTTCAAAACCGGTGTGGAGATGTAAGGTTTGCGGATATCTCTGTGCCATGGATGAACCGCCTGGAGTTTGTCCGATCTGTAAAGCGAGAAAGGAAAGGTTTGAACATTTTATGTAAATTTCAATAAATAGGAGTTTATTGAAATTTCAGTAATTTTTTCTTTTTTCTATTTTCAGTTTTAAATAGAGATCCGAACTGCTGTAGGCAGTTCTTTTTTAGTAAATGAACATAGGATTCATAGTTATATAAGAATCCAGATTAATTTCAGAAACTTTGCATTTTAAAGTAAAGCAAATATAACGAATTGTTCTGAACTTTTTATATTGTATCTTAAATACTAAACTTTAAGATTTAAAAATAGGTGAATTAAAAAGATCTAAATGAATATGAAAATCCAGTTAACAAAAACTCTGATCGAGAGAGGTAAACACAGAAGAAAGAATTAACAACTAACTGAAATCAAAAAAAAGAATTAACAACTAACTCAAATCAAAAAAAAGAATTAACAACTAACTCAAATCAAAAAAAGAATTAATAATTAACGAAATTAAAAAAATATAATTGTTTAGGCAAACGCATTAAGGGATTTAGGGTTAAAACTGGAAGGTTAACACTTCCTATATCCCTTTAATTTGCTTAGCTGTAAAAGTCTTCATGCTGAAGCAAGTACTGTAGGTACTTTTTTAGCAGCTAGAGCATGCAGTTTTAATCGTAACGGTTGCACAATCTTTCTTTCCATCTGCACCAATTACACAGTAGCTGAAACTGTCAGTGCAAGAGTTTTTGCAACTTGCTGGTTTTGTGTAGCAGAATTTACCATTACTCTCCATACAGACCTTACCACCCTTTGCGGTAGTATAGCATCCTGTTTTTACGACCTTAAGGTTGCATCCTTTGTCATTCTTCAGCACATTAAAGCAACAAGACTTAGATTTACAGTTACATGTAAATGTATCGTTTTTTGCATCGGTTTTCGTTTTGCAACTAGATGCTGCTGCTCCTGTCATTGACAGGACAAAAAAGACCAACGTGAAAATACATACTGTTTTTAATATAGTTTTTCTCATTAGTTTTTCCTCCTTATTAACTCTAGGTTAGATTTAGTCTAAGAATACCTGAAATCGAAATCTAATAGAGGTTTAGAGAACTTTTCTTCATTTTATTCAACTAAGTTCAATTTTTTTATCCTAATAGATTACATTTGATCAAAAGGTACTCATAGTCGAAATTAACTGGGAAATATTATTATATAAATTTACTTATTTTCATACTCTTGAATAAAAATAGAAATCTATATCAAAGCTTTATAATACTTTATCTATAAAGATAAAAGATTATAAAATAAAGAATTTTTCCATCTATATTTTATATCAGCTTAAAATGAAATTTAGTGTATTTCATGAATTATTAGTTCTTGGTATTTTCTTACAGTTCTTTATATCCAATCATATTACTTCTTTGAAGTTTTTTTCTCTAATCTTGAGGTATTAAGGTCCTGTATTCTATTAGAAAAACAGAACTTTGCTATTTAATAAAAAAAAAGGTTATTATCTCTACAAAAAATACTGTAATTTACTATTAGGATTTTTCCAAAACAAAAGTTTCATATTTTTTATCCTTTAAATATATTGTCAGCGTGATTAGATTTAATATATAATGCTTGCTTCTTAAAGGGAAAAAACAATATCGCAAACTGATAGCTTAGTCGTAATTGGGCAGCCAAAGGATATGAGTTGCCCATATATATTATTATTGAGAAAAATTGACTCTGTTCCAAAATCTAGTGATTTTCGTATTTTTTAATTGAAGATCTGAGTTAGCAAGAAGAGTCCAGTTATCATCAAAATCAATATTCGACATCTAAAGACTTCAATTTTAAGTTATGTCACAAGGATTATAACTAATTACAAAATCTAGTGATTTTGAACTTTAAATTCATCACTAGGTTTTGGTAATGAGTCGAAAATTTCATGTTTTAATAGTTATATTTCTGCCAAAAATGAAAGTGAGTAGGAACTTTAAAAGGAATGGATCTTGAAAAGTCCATCTTTATAGATTACAAAATTACTTTTTTGGTTTTGGTTTCTTGTCGTCGCCCTTTGGTTTACAAGCCATATGTTCACCTCTATTAATTTATTCATAAATTTTCAAGTTTTCAGCATCAAGAGTGAAGAAAAGACAAGAACGAAGAACTGACAAGAATGAAGAAATGATAAGAATGAAAAAATGGCAAGAATGAAGAAATGATAAGAATGAAAAAATGGCAAGAATGAAGAAATGATAAGAATGAAAAAATGGCAAGAATGAAGAAACGATAAGAGTGAAGAAACGACATATAGTTAACTAACAGAGCGAATAAATAACTTGGTGCTAGTGTTTGATATGGTGATGGCGTATGCAGGAGTTAACTATTGATAAAGCCAAAACAGCTCTTGTGGTTATAGACCTACAGAAGGGAATAGTCGCACAGCAAACAAAGCCTTATCTTGCACAGGATGTTATAGCAAATGCCTCAAAGCTCGTAGACACGTTTCGGAAAAACGATATGCTCGTATTCCTTGCGCATGTTGTAATAACAAAAGAGACGATGCTCAAGGTCTTAAGCGATGAGTCATTCTCGAGTTTTTCAGTCCCGCCCGTTGACTGGTCTGAATTTGTGCCTGAAATGTCTCCTACCTCAAAGGATATTGTTATAACTAAAAGGCAGTGGGGAGCATTTTACGGGACTGATCTGGAACTCCAGCTACGGAGGCGTGGAATGAGCACGATCGTACTTTGTGGAATTTCAACCGACTTTGGCGTTGAAAGTACAGCACGCTTTGCCTACGAGTATGGATTTCAACAAATTTTTGCCGAAGACGCTATGGCTTCCAGATCTGAGGAACAACATAATGCAGCTGTAAACTTCATATTCAAAAGAATAGGGAGGGTGAGGAAAACGGATGAAATCCTCAAGGCTCTGCAATAAGGCTAAAAATTCAATTCTGTTATTTCAATATTTGTTAGCAATATAGATGCCTCTTTAGAAGATCAGAAACTATGGACCTTTTATCTTTATAGGCTATACTATATTTTGGGATTCTAAAAATTCCGGCTGTCCCAAAACTAGATTCATTAATACAGTTCGATAATTGATGTTGTTGACTTTAAATGCAAACTGGAAATTATTCTGAAATTCAGGTACAAATTTGTCTTAAAATCCAATACATCAGTCATCGGTTAAGGTTTAAAATGTCATTTTGCCACTGATTTTATTTGTGCCTGTTATTCAAAGAATATCATATGCGTTTGACTTGATAAAGCCTAATACTATTGTTTCATTAAACCAAATTTAGAGGGGAAAATTATACTACATTGTTGACGTGAAAAGGAAATGTGACAAAGCCAGGTTAAAACCCTAATTTGACAGTATCCACTAATTGATATTGAAAATCTATTCCATTTTTAGCTAAAACTAATTTGACATGAGGTTATGAATCCATCTAATTTTATAATAAACTTCTACGGAATAGCCCCCAGTTTTGTTACTATCAAGCTATTGATCTTATCAAAATTAGCAAAAATATGATTTCTGAACCCATTTTTCAAGAATTTTATTGTAAGTGTCAAATTCTTCAAGCTTTTTTTGATGAATTTTGTAGATCTATGCTTGATTTCCTCAAATTCATATCGCATCAGCGATATGAATAATTGAGCAGTAAATCCCAGGAGAATAGCTCCATAAATGCTATACTCTGACCAAACCTTTAACGGCTTAATGTGTATTCTGTTTTTCAATGAGTTGAATATTTTTTCTCAGTAGAATTCTTGTCCCGATATATTTCCAATGCCTTCTCAAGTGTCAAATTCTTGTTTGATTTAAGTCAGAAAAATCCTTCTCTTCCATTAATTATTGAACTTTTAAGGAGTTCTATTGCTTCTTGCTCACTAAGCTCTTCGAGCTAGTCCTAAAAGAATATTCAATATCATCAACTCGTTGTTGATTCTGAATTTTTTGGGGAGCTTTTTGTTTTTGACAATTATCTTCTGTATCTCTTTTGCTTCGTGTAACTTCTTGAGAACAGTTCTTGCCTTTGCTTCCAACTGTTTTTCTTGTAATGCTTCTGAAAAATAGAAATACTTGATGCTATTTGGTTTGATGATTTTTATCCCATAAATCTTTTTTGAGGATCTATCAACTCTGCTTTATCTTTACTGAAATTCTCAATGATTTTATCGTCGCTCGCATTCAATTTCATGGAAGTAAGATACGTCATCTTATCTTTCTGTATTAGCTTTATGTTGTCAATTGTATTCGCGCCTTTATCAAAAACAATAAAAGACCCTCTTTTGAGTCTACTTTTTACCTGATTATAAGTCTCAGGAAAGTGTTGTAAATCAAGAACATTTCCTTTATTGACTGTAACTCCAATGGATGTGTTTACAGGTTTCTTGAGTTCACTTACTCCAACAGTTATCTGAAGCTTATCAGGTCTATGATCTCGACTATATCATACTTACCAAGATTGGATTTAGTGCCGTAAAGAGTTATACTTGTCCAGTCAAGATTTATATCTGTCATTTCAAAATCGTATACAGAAAACAGACTATTCAAATATCGGAAAGTATCTCTTCTTTGTTACGTCTCAGGATCTCAAGTGTTCTGTAAAGAACTTTATCATGGAAATCTCGAGATTTAAAATCTCGAGAATTTCTTCCTGGTTTAACCATTTGCCAGCTTCCTTTATACTAAAATTGTCGGTGAGTTTGTAGCTAACCAAGCCTATTAATAAGCTATTGAGATCTAAGCCTCTACTTTTATGCTTGCTAAAAATATCATAAAAATTAAGTTTTTCATAAAAGTATTGAACAGCAAGCATAGATCCGATAGGAACACATATATTCTTGTTGGGAATAATAGGGGATGCTCTTCTTTTTGTTTTTAGATTCATCAAACCATTGACGAAAATAAGAGTACTTATTTTTATATTAATGTCAAATTAAGGTTAAAAGTGAAAGTAAAATGGCTGGAAAGTATCTCGGGTATATAAGGCAGTACTTGAAAAAAACGAGATTTTATATTAGAATTTTCATTCTCTTAATTGTACTGAATTTAATAATTGTTCACATACTAGTACAGTCCAGATCTCCACTTGCGCCGTCAAACATCTCTTTACTTGCACCATTAAATGTGACTATATGGGTAACTGGCAATGGAAATGGAAACTTCACCTGCAATGGGAGCAATGATCAGGTGGAGATAAATCAAGCTTTTGCGTATGTTGCAGAAAATCCACAGTTTACAACC
>Ga0074193_1002209_pt1 | contig 18605 bp, 20 predicted proteins | sample EPASupsiteHSE605_FD_64523 | JGI IMG/M metagenome (GOLD analysis project Ga0074193, IMG submission 64523) | Bioremediated contaminated groundwater from EPA Superfund site, New Mexico - Sample HSE6-05 | ecosystem: Environmental > Aquatic > Deep subsurface > Groundwater > Contaminated ... | reverse complement strand
TGTGGCATGTTTCTTAATTTGTGGTATGTACTGGCTCATGGTTGCTGGTGTTTTGATTAAAGATTAATTCATATTCGCTGATTCTGGACTTATCTGGTTCTATGTTTGCCAGTAATTGAGTTTGAGTACCACCAAGTGGTTTTACAGCTGTCTTTTCGGTTGACTTTTTTACTTTATTCGAGCTCTCTAACAGAGACTTAAAATCATTGGCACTAAACAATTCGTTATGAACACAAAAATCCATGGCTTTTTCGGATGCTTCAGCACCATAGCTTTCAGCCAGTATCAACAAAGTACTAAGCTGATCCCGCACATAACGTGGATAGCGTTGGTCGATGCGGTCCACAAAACACAAGATGTTTGAGCTGTGCATAAAACAGTCCTTTACCCTGGAACGTAACTGATCCAGCTTGATAGATGTGTCCCTGCGATGATTGTTGTTGACGATATTGTTTCCAACCCCGGCTGGTATCTGATGCCTTGCAATGGTTTGACCACTATGGTCGCAAACATCTAAATATGAACCCTCTTCTTTGAGATGTACACGAGTTTCTTCGTTTTTGTATGTACCAAAAGGTACAGAGTAGCTATTCCCCCTGTATTTGACTGTGTTTGTCTTTAAAACCCGGTGTCCTTCTTCTCTTGTTTGTGGGAATAATGGATGCCACGTTATAAGGTAAGGTTGTTCCTTTAACCACTGTTCCTGAGGAATTCGTCGGGTAGTGTTATGCACCATAGCATTGCCGGTACGTTCCAGCCAATTCAAAGCCTCTGTGTTCAACTGATTGATATCTATAAAAGTGCGATGGAACAGAAAATTATTCTTTACATACCTTACAGTATTCTCAACCTTACCTTTACTCTCCGGATCTGCCGCACGACAGAATACAACCCGGAAGGGACGGGAGGACTGATAGCTATTGAATGTATCTGTCATCACATAATCACCCAGATTCTCCCGATGCAAAAAAACGCTATCCTGATCATAAATAATTTCTTGAGGGATACCTTTAAAGTAAGAAAATGCCAGCTCATGTGCCATTGCGGCACTATCAGATGTAAAAGGTGAATCCCGAAACAATACAAACTTTTGCCGGCTATAACAAAGCAGCATAATGAAAAAATGTACTTTTACATATTCTCCATTACTGGTACGCAATTTCTTTTCTCCAAAATCAACCTGGGCCTGTTCTCCGGGTGCAAGGTCAGGAACTGCCGTGTATTGGCGCTCACTAGCTGTAACCTTTGGAATGTTAAACTGTTTGCGCAGATGCATTACGTAATTATACACTGTTTTGGGATCAACTGTAGGAAACAATGGAAAATGCTCTTTGATGCGGTCGTGAACTACGGATGCAGGGGCATCTTCAAACTGTTTAAGGTAGTGAATAATAAAATCTTTGTAAGGGTCTAACAGACATGGCTTAGAAAACTTCTTTTCCATAAAACGATCAAATTCCTCCTCGCTCATGCCCAGTAGCTTTTTGGCAGTACGGAAGTTAATCTGAAGATAGTCGGCTATCCGTTGAATGGAAAAGCCCTCGTGCTTGCGAAGTGAATGAATCTGGTGATACATAATAATAAGTCCTTTCTTTTTTGCGTCCATGGCTTTGACTTTTTAATTTGAACGCCAAGATACGCAGGTTAATAAAATTTAGATAACTTATTACTGCACCTTTGTTCCCATTTTTACTGCATCCTTGTTCCCTAGCTATTCCGGTGATATGCACCCACCCAAAAAGCAGATATGCCTCTATTTTATGACTTAACGAACATTTCTAAATCTGCCAAATTTACAGTTTTTTTCTTAAACTCTCTCCTTTTAGTTCAAAACGATGCGATGTGTGTACGATTCTGTCTAAAATTGCATCGGCAATCGTCTCTTCTCCAATAATGTCAAACCAGCTTGCCACAGGGAACTGGCTTGCTATAATCGTAGCCTTTCTGTTATGACGGTCCTCGATGATTTCCATAAGATCAAGTTGTTGTTGTCTTTCGAGGGTAGTGAGTCCAAAATCGTCAATAATGAGCAGATCGGTTGCTGCAAGCTTTTCAAACTGCCGGATTATGATACCCTCCAGCCGGTTTTGTTTGAGTTTGATCATCAGTTTCTGCATGTTGTAATACGCCACCGAATAACCTTGCAAACAGGCTTGATGACCCAAGGCGGATGCAAGGAAGCTCTTACCCACACCGGCCGCTCCGCTGATCAGGATAGAGTCTCCATTTTTTATATATTCACCCAGAGAAAGTCTTGTGATCAGCGACTTATCTATTCCTCTTGCCGGATCATTGCTTAGTTCCTCGATGGAGGCTTTATAGCGGAAAGCTGCATTTTTAAGCAGTCTGGCACATCGGTTGCTTGTGCGTTGGTCTTCTTCGGACTGAAGCAACAGCTCCAGCCCATCGGACAGCGATAGTTCATTTGCCTTACGCGTTTCATACAGGGTTTGCCAACAATGGGCCATTCCCGGGAGCCGGAGACCGGCTAGTCTGGACTTGATTTGTTCCATGATTATTCTTTTAATAGTTATTGATAATAATGCTTTCCTCTGATATTGTGGTGTTTGGGCAGAGTTCCTCCAGAGACCTCTTGCTCATTGATAAGATCTCTTTTATCCATCAGGTTCCGAACAAATTTATAGCTGGTTATATGGTTCTCTGTCGCAATATGGCATGCCCGGTCAAAGAGAACCGGGTCACTTTTGCGTTGCAGGCTCAGAAGTCCGTCACAGCGTTTGTATAATATTTCTGGCACCTCCTGGCTATCAAAAATGAGTTGGATTAACCTGTACAGCGCCTCCGATCGGTTTTCAGCTATCCGCAAATAATATTCAGGGCTTCGCTCCAGATAGTGATTATGGGCTGAACACAGATGTTCTTTTTGTGTGGTATAGCCAAATTTGTATGAACGGGGATGGGTAGCCACCAGTTCACCCTTAACATAAACCTTAACAAGCGTACGGGTATAAATAACCTTGGCCTGTTTGCCGATGTGTTGAAAAGGTACAGAGTAATAATGTTTATCCCTGCCCAGATAGATGCAATTGTTCTGGGCAATCTTCAGTTCTGTATAGTATCTTATTTCAAACGCATGGACCGGCAATACCCTGAGAAGTGCTTTTTCTTCTGCAAGAAATTGTTCTTCCCTGCTATACGATTTTTGCTGCATACGGGTTTGGTTGTGTTCCCGCGTTTTTTCTTTTAACGCCTTATTCAGCTCTTCCAGAGAGAAAAAAGTCTGATGACGCAGTTTGGCGTAAACCCGTTGATAAATCCTGTTTACGCTGCTTTCCACCAGAGCCTTATCCTTAGGCTTACGCACCCTGGCGGGCGTTACAACACACCCGTAATGGTTGGCAAAGTCTTCAAGTACATGGTTGATATCCGGCTCGTATTTATCTGCTTTGATTACGGCAGCCTTCAGATTGTCTGGTACCAGTATCTTGGGAGATCCCCCCAATTCCTGCAGGCAACAACCCAGAGCATGGATAAAGCTTTCGGTCCGTTGATCCATCACTGCCTGCACATAGGTGTAGTCAGAGAAAGGCAAACAGGCAACAAACACCTGAACAGAAACTATCTCTCCACTTGATTTGTCTACATAACAGAGGGTATCTCCTGCAAAATCGATAAATAGCTTCTCTGCCGGGTTATGAGTGAGAATGGCTGTTGGCTTGCGGGCAGATTCCAATTGGGAGAGATGATAACAGAACTGAGAGTAACTGTAACCATCAAAACGACTCTGTCGGTATTCCTGCCAAAGCAAATGTCTGGTTACATGTTTTCGCTTTAATTCACTTTCTATATAGGGTAAAAGCGTTTTCAGATCATCGAAGCGGTCCTGACAATAAGCCGGAGAACCGGCATGCAGACGTCTTTCCAGCACAGGATCGTCTAAGGTAAGCAGATCCTGACAACTTAACGGATCCAGGCTCAATGTCTGGATGTATTTGTTTACCGTATTTTTATAAATACCTAGCTGCTTTGCAATCTGTCGGTTGGATACGCCCGACAGGTGCAGCTGAATCAATTGTTTAATTGTGCTCATTCGTTTTACTTTTCCTGACATATCTATGCGTGATTTATTTCTTTATCACGCAAAATACTCGAAAAGTCACAAATAAAGTAAAATCGGGTGGGTGCTTATGCGCCGGAATCTAAGTGAACCATCTCCGGAATATACTATTTTTCAATAGTATAGCTCATCGTCAAATTTCTTGGACTGGGTGCATATGCTCCGGAAAAAAGAGCGAAAAAGCAAACTTTGCCCCCTATTTGATGCGTCCAGAACAAAAATGGGTGCATATGCTCCGGAATTAGGTTCAACGCACCGCTGCTTTCTCTAATGATTCAATAAAAATGAACTGAATTCCCGATTTTTCTCTAAAAATGGGTGCATATCTGCCGGAATGGCTATTTAAATCAAATCTTTTTGATCCTATTTGCCTTTCCTTTTCCTTCTGGACTGGGTGCATATGCTCCGGATTATCTATTCCCATAATTACTGTAGTTGGATTCCCGTTTTCACTGTATTTTTGATTTCTGTTTACAAAAAAACTAATATGTTCAATTCAACAAATAGCAGCGAACCAATTTGTAGGACAGATGTTCTTGAGTTATAATACCCCAATGGCATTGAGTTACGTTTTAGCGGGATTCTTAGAGTTGAGTGTATAAGGGAATTATTGTGCAGATACATATCAACGTCTATGTTTTGTTTAAATAATACCCACCGATATTATTTCTGTACATAACCGGTTGATATGCGAAAGAGTTTTTATACAATCAGTGGACTTGTCAGAGACAGAATGGGCTTTGAACTGTATATACTTCCCCATCATTTGAAAAACAACTCCGAAAATAGCTACCAAAATCTAGTTTTTGGTATAAAAACTAAACTAAAAACTGGATTCTGATAGACTATGTAAATTGTTTCTTAGACGATTATTGGAAAGGTAAAATTACTGTTGATTGAAACCGATTCCTATATACTCGTTGCCGAACGGTTACTATACTTTTCAATTGTTATATACATGAACTAGAACCATATTTTCTTTCCCCTTAAGTCAACCCAATAATTAAAGTTGGCATAGGCAACTTGTTGCTGTCTGGTAATAGGAGAGAGAGCTCCAATAACATTTGCTTTAACAGATGTTCTTTCCCAGCTTGCTCCAAATCCAGGATTAACGTTATAAATACCCACAACTTGTATACGTTCACCAAAATCGGTACTCTGAATTGAGACTTTTAGTTGAACTTTACTTATCACTGAGCCAGATTCATCAAGTACATAACCTGTTACCCGTTCTGCTTGATCAAAATAATTTTCAGGTACCGATCTCATAGGTTCATTGATTATAGGATCAAATGTAGCAAATCCTTGTGCAAAAGAATTATAACTAAGAACTGTAAAGAACAAACAAATAGCTGACTTTTTCATAATTTTATATTTAATAATTGGATATTTTAATTTTACTAACAGAATCCGGAAGGGAGACTAAACTTCGGTCTATCTGTATTAATTTCTCTTTGCCTCTGTCTCCTGTTATGTAAAAGTGTTTTGCGTAGTTATCGGAGATTTGGCTAACAAATGCTTCTCTGATTCGGGATATTTTTTCGTTTACAGACTGGTCTATTGGTGAACACATTCGCTTAACGCTGTTATTCATGTCCGATAGGTTTTCGCGGTTTGAGATAAGTTGATAGATTTTCATTAATTCCGGCTCAAAATCAGAGAGCTGCTTCAATATGATTCCTTCCGGATGGCGTAGAAATAAAATATACAGTGCCTTTGGTAATGTTGTCATCTTTATTTCAACATTCTTATAGTCCGGGAGATATATTTTAAACTCCGAATCCATGCACAATCTGCTTATTTGAATAGCTTCCTGGTTGTTCGTTGTTTCATCAATGAGTTTACTTAGCATCTCCCGGATTAGAATTTCGTAGTAACCCAAATTTTTCAACTCTTCAATATTCTTTTTTATCTTTTCAATCGTATTGCGTTCTCTGTGGTAAAGCTTGTGAAGATCTTCCTTTACTTCAATATCTTCGTCAAACAGGGACTTCCTTGCCGTATTACTACGAAGCCGTTTTGAGAATATTTCGTCTTCTAATTTTCCTCCTTTTCCCAGTTTCCGATCAATCTCGTCTGGTGTAACTAAATCTGTCTTTATTTTTATTGTTGGAGTGATTGTTATGCATGAAGCATAATCTGCAATCTGTTTTTCTAAATAGTCGGATTTTACCAACGGCAAATATTCAAAAATGAAATTGCCGGCCTCATCTGTTTCGGTTGTTAACTTTAATAATCCGGGCTGTATCTTTCCTGAATAATTGAAAGAAGTAAATAACTTTCGTGAATGAATAGCAGTACTTTCTTTTATTTCTATTTTATGATTAATAGGAGTCCGATTAGTATTGGAATAAGGAAGAAAATAATTTATCAAACTTGTAAATTCCTCTGTAGAAGATAGGATGTCATCCTGAATGATGGGGAGATAAATGAAATCCAGCTCTTCCGATCTTTCTTTGAAGATTGATGTAATTTTGTCATAATTATTTTCGATGTACTGGTTGAAGAAGGTATCATAGCTACCTTCTACATAAATAATTTGGTTGGAAATTAAACCAAATGAATCCGATGCCACCAATCGAATGGCATTACACGTTTCTTTTCTCTTAAAAATATTCCAGATAGGCATAACTTTCATTTAATGTTTACGGAGGCAAAAATAAGCTTTAATTCCTTATTGCCAATTTTTTTGCAAGCTTGCAAAAGTTGTTTCCCTATTTAATAAAACTCGATTTTTGCAATAGTTATTTACCTAATAAAAAGTATAAAAATGAAAGTTAATGTATTTAATCTAATTCTTTTTGATGAAAGCGGATCAATGGAGTCTATTAGGAAACCAGCTATTGAAAGTTTGAATGATACATTGCAATCCATCCAAAGGGCTCAGAGTGTACACCAAGAATACCAAAAGCATTTTGTAACGCTAGTTTGTTTCAATGCCGAAAGTATCAAAACTATTTATGATGTTGTTCCTGTCGAGGAAATCAGAATGATAGGCTATGAAGACTATCAGCCCAATAATTGTACACCTCTTTATGATGCTATGGGGAGTTGTATCTCAAAACTAAGATGTCAGCTGAATTCCAGTGAAAATAATCAGGTTTTGGTTACTATCATAACAGATGGTTATGAGAATGCTTCAAAGGAGTATGATAAAAAAATGATAAGACATCTCGTGCAGGAATTACAAAATAGTGGTTGGGTTTTTGTATACATTGGAGCTAACCAGGATGTGGATGCTGTAGCCGACTCTTTATCCATACACAACAAGCTTCTTTTTATTGCAGAACCAGATAATGTGCGTAAAATGATGGTAACAGAACGCTCTTCCAGAGCTAATTTTTATAATAAGATATCAACTAATTTATTTGATTCTGAAATGGATTTACAACGCAATTTCTTTGAGAATGACTCAAGGGAATCGTTTCCAACGAATAAATCGGCTAAGTCTGTCATAGCGGTAGTCCGAAATTATTTGGGAATATAAGTTGGAAAGGAATTGATTGATGTTTTAATGATTTCATCTCCCTGTTGGCGATAGTTCTCAGGGTATTCTAAAACCACCATGTAAAAAATGTCTTTGCTTTTATTGAATACTATTTTTTGATAGAAAATTTTACCATCAGGGTTTATGCCGGAAAGAGTATAAGTGTCTTTTATTCTTTTTTCGTAGGTTATTTTGCTTTTATCTTCCTTATAACATTGCTTTCGGAATGCAAACTCTTCTTCTGGGGTATTTGAAAAGGAGAGGGTGTTTTTAGTACCCCAGACTGATAGTTTTATTCCGTTTGATGAACGAAATATTTGGCCGTCGCTGTTGTCTGCTTCTCCTTGTGGAATCAGATAGGATGGATAATAGAGTATATAACCATACCATGAATTTACGTACTGTTCTATGGTATAAGATTTAACAGAATCGACTGAAGTATCAGTTTTACTCTCCACAGTTTGGTGTAGTTGTACTGTATTCGTCTTTTTACCTGTGCAGGCTATACAACCAATCAGAGATACGATGCATATGGTTTCTATCAATTGTTTCATATGCAAATATAATTAATTAAATGACTTATCTTGCAATTTAGAAATTAATGTTATATTTGCTGCTTGTCTATTTAGTAATTAGACTAATGATCGAATAACCGTAAATATCTGTTTTGAGCCTTAATAGTTAACCATGAATCTAAGTTGAATCACTTTATTCTACCAGGTTAAATGCTTTGCCTCATTTTAGTATCCGATCAATACAATCCGTCTTTGTTACTCTGAAAAGAAATACAAAGTTTAGTGTTGTTTCTAAACACATTAGAATAGCTAAATAATAAGAAAGCCATGCCCGAACCTATTTTGGGACTGACGAAATTTACTGCGGCTGATTCGTAAATTATCTGTTTGATATATAAAATTTAAATACAACGAAATGAGAGTTGCAATAGCGCAGATAGAGGCAATAAAAGGAAATGTTGAGAAAAATATTGAAAATCATTTAAAGTGGATAAAACAAGCAATTCAGAATAATGCGGATATGCTGGTTTTTCCTGAGTTGTCAGTAACTGGTTACGAACCTGATTTAGCAGAGAATCTTGCAACCAATCAAGATGACACAAGATTAGATGAGATTCAGAATTTAAGTGATAGAAATGGAATCACGATTGGAGTTGGATTACCAACTAAAGATGAGAGTGATGTGTTTGTAAGTATGATTATATTCCAACCTCATAAGGAGCGAATAACCTACTCAAAACAGTATTTATATCCACCGGAAGAATCTATTTTTAAAGCTGGCAAAAATCCTCTTGTTTTAAATTTTGAAACAGAAGTTGTATCTCCTGCAATTTGTTACGAAATTTCTAATAAAGCGCATTGTGAGTTTGCAAAACGAAATAATGCAACACTTTATATAGCAAGTGTCTTAAGTTCTATTAATGGAATTGATGCTGATATGGAAAAACTGTCAGACATAGCTAAGCACAATAATTTGGTAACATTTATGGCAAATTATGTTGGCGAATCAGGAGGGTATAAATGCGCAGGAAAATCTTCTGTTTGGGACACAACCGGAAAACTGATTGGACAACTTGACAGCGAGACAGAGGGAATACTAATTTACGACACAGAAACAAAAGAAATTGTGAAGAAAACAGAATGACCTGCTCAGTAAACTAATATCAAAGGAAGGCAATCCCATATTAGTAATAAAGACAAATACTATATTCAAGGCATCCCACATGCTATTCTGGTTCACCCCGATGGGACTATGGAAGTTATAGACTTGTATAAAGATAAAGAGAGACTATATTCTATTGTAAAGTAGGTAGTTGACAAAGTAATTAAAATATATATTAGTATGATAGCTAGAATTGCGACTTTGATTTGTTTGATTATTGGTTTGGTTTCATGTGAGCAGTTACCGCCTGATAAGTTTGTGCTGGAAGGGCAGGTGGAAAATCTGAAAGACTCGACCGTCATCGAGCTTGCTTATTTCACAATGCAAAATAATAAGTGGCAGAGATCAATCGATTCTGCGATAGTTATTGATGGGAAATTTCGTTTTGAGGGGGAAATAAAGGGAATTACTGCCGCTCAGTTGTCCTTTCCCGATATTTCAGCTGCCAGGTTCTATCAGGAACCTACCCGAATGAAATTATGGATTGATAGGAATGCACCGTACGCTTACAAATTATCAGGGACTGAAGTTGAGGACGAGAATATTGTTTTTCGCAAGGATATGGAGCGTTATGAGAAATTAAACTTTGAAAAGCTGACGAATCTGCTCAACGAAATCAAACAGTTTCATTTGTTAAAAGAGGATGCACCAAATCGTGATAGCTTAAAAAATGGGATTAACTACCAGATAGCCGAACTTGATAATCTAAGGGGAGCAATGGATAGTGTTCGTTTGAATTTTAGTTCGCAGTATCCCTCTTTCCAAATATCGCCGGATATTTTGTATCAGCTTTTGGTCTAGGAGACTATGGATGTTGATTCGATAAGATCTCTTTACAATATTCTTGCAAAGGATATTAAGAGTAGTTTAATGGGGAAATTTTTAGAGGAAAAAATAAAGGAGGAAGAATCTAAAAAGAATAGCTCGGTAGGAGGGATGGCGCCCGACTTTACAAGGAAATGCTTTTCCGAAAAGTCTATTAAGTTGTCGGATTTCAAGAACAAGAAGTATGTGCTGCTCGAATTTTGGGCTAGTTGGTGTTTGCCTTGCCTGAAAGAAGTCCCAAACCTTAAAAGATTATACAGTACGTATCAGGGTAAAGGGCTGGAAATTATCGGTGTATCTTTAGATGAAGATAAAAGCAGTTGGCTTCAGGCTATTGAGAAACATAAACTAAATGTGTGGCCTCAGGTATTGAACAACGAGCATAAGGATAAATCTGTTTTGGAAAATGATGATTTGTCTAAAATTTATAATTTTGAAACAATCCCTTTTTATGTTCTGATAGATAAAAACGGCACAGTGATTGAACGATGGGAGCACATTGGAGAGGAACAACAGCTTAGGTTAAAGGTTTTATTAAACTGATATTCACTTTCTCATAACTTTCATACTGATGCTACGGGTGGCTGGGTCCTATTGGTTTACTGATTATTGCAAAATTGACTGGGGGGAACTATGCTCTGTTTATGATTAAGTTGCTGAAGTTGATTATAGATGGTAGGATAGTGGTGAAAATAAACAAATAGTATGTAGGTCGTGTTTTATAAATGTACACTAACTAAAAATGTAAAATTATGGACAAATTGGAATTAAAAGGAAAATGGAATCAGTTGAAAGGTGCTGTTAAGCAAGAATGGGCTGATTTAACAGACGATGATTTGCTGTATGTTGATGGCAAGGAGGATGAATTACTGGGTAGAATCCAGGAAAAAACCGGAAAGGCAAAAGAGGAGCTGCTTACTTGGCTCGACAAAAAGATAAAGGATCTTGATTAATTGAAATGTGTCTTTTTTCAATGAAAACTATCTTACAAGATGAGAGCCTAACAAATTAGGTTCTCTTTTTGCGTGATATGTTCTATAAATGAATTTTACATGCAACTATTCCAACAAAACTACCGTCTTTATAACTAACACAAGAGCGCACTTTTCCTTTGCTTTATAAAATAAACTAATGCCGACCATGAAAAACTGGGGAGGTTTAATTCTAATTAATTATGAAAAAAGTAATTTTTGTAAGTTTTCTCGCAGCCACAATTTTAAGTCTTTCAAGTTGTGGAACATCAAGTAATCTTATTTCTAATCAGAACCAAAACCAAACGAGTGTGGTGCTTAGTCAAAATAACTTCAGAGTAGTTGGAACTGCCAAAGGAGAAGTTAAAAGTACCTATGTTTTTGGTATTGGGGGCTTGTCAAAGAGATCTCTGAGAGAGAATGCAATGGGGGCTATGATGAAAAGTGCTGATTTAAAAGATGGTTCCAAAGCTATTATTAATGCTAACGTTACAGAAAAGAATACTTTTGTTTTACCATTCTTTTGTAAACGTGTGATGACAGCTGAAGGGTTAATTATACAGTTTACAAATTAATCAATCATCAGCAATGCCTCAAATACATTGTTCCAGTTATTTATTGTACTATTGTTATCAAATTATTACCGAAGAAGGAGAGGGTTGTTGATAGTATGATTCAGAAAAGAATGCGAATTGGAAATATACCGGTTATTTTATATGGTTCTGCATCGGATAAATTATTCCTGTATGTTCATGGAAAACATTCGAGGAAGGAAGATGCTGAATATTTTGCACCCATTGTGGAAAGAAGAGGTTATCAGACGATGAGTTTCGATTTGCCGGAACATGGAGAGCGTAAAAATGAGTCGTATCCGTGCACTGTTCAGAACGGGGTTCACGATTTAAAAGAGATACATTCTTTCATTCAAGATAAATATACCTGCATTTCATTATATGCTTGTAGCCTTGGGGCTTACTTTAGTCTGGTTGCATTTCAGGAGGTAAAGTTTGATAGATGTCTTTTTCTCTCTCCCATTCTTGATATGGAGCGATTGATTCAAAATATGATGAGATGGTCAAATATATCCGAAGATGAGCTAAAAGAGAAAGGTGAATATCAAACCTCTTTCGGCGAAACATTATCATGGGATTATTATGAATATGTTCGGAATAATCCCGTTAAGAGATGGATTAGCCCTACATTTATATTGTATGGCGAGAATGATAACCTGACTGAAAGAGGGGTGCTGGATTCTTTTGCGCGCAATAACAACTGCGATGTAACGATTATGCCGAATGGAGAGCATTATTTCCATACAAAAGACCAATTGGATTATTTAGAAATCTGGTTGCAAAGAGTAGCTTATTCTATCATTTCATAAAATACAAAATAATTCCCTTTGCCAAAGAAATCTGTTGCGTATGAGAAATGCAATATTTGTTTTAATGTCGTTTCTTGCGATTTGTTTAGCCTGTATAATGCAAGTATCTTGTAGTCAGTCTAAATTTCTGAGGCAGATGGCATTATTTTTGATTTAAGAAAAGCAGGGCCATATAAATTTGAATTAGAACCACTTGAATGTCATCTTTTTGACAAAAAAGAAATTCATTTGTCTTCGATGGTTTATCCGGACCCAATGCATCCCGGGGCATTTTTATGGAGAAAGAATTTTCAAACAACTATTCCAGATTCATTAAGTTGTGCAATTTATAAAGGGAAAATTGTTGTTTTAATAAATGAATCTACCCAAAGCGGTTTAGAAACAATTGCTTTGGAGATACGCAATAATTGTAACTCGACCTTAGTAGGTCGATCAACTTCAGGGGCCTTAGGTAGAGTTACTTTTGTTCCTCTTTTAGGGCAACGAGCTTCCTTTTCTAATTTTGCTCTTTTTTCTGCAGACGGAACTGGATTACAACGTAAAGGTATTACTCCAGACATACTGGCTTACCCTACAATAGAGACAATTAAGGCTGGAAAAGATGAAATATTAGATGCTGGGATCAACTATTTAAAAAAGACTCATAAATGTGCCACTCTTCCTATGCTTTAACAAATAAACTAATGCCGACCATTAAAAACTGGGAGGTTTAATTCTTATTAATTATGAAAAAGATAATTTTTGCATGTTTTCTAGCAGCCGCAATTTTCAGTTTTTCAAGTTGTGGAACTTCAGGTAATCTTATTTCCAATCAAAACCAAAACCAAACGAGTGTGGAGCTTAGAAAAAAGAACTTCAGGGTGATTGGAACTTCCAATGGAGAAGTTAAAAGTTCATATGTTTTTGGTAGTGGGGGCTTGTCAAAGTGATAAATATGATTACATAATTTATAAATACAGAATATATGAAATTAAACGACTTATCAATCACTTTCCACACAGGTAATATTAAAGAGTGTGTAGACTTTTATGTCCGCTATTTTGATGTAAAAATAACTTTTGATTGCGAATGGTATGTAACTATCCAATTTCAAAGCGAGGTGAATCCTTTTATTTTTCTTTCGTTTATGAAACCAGAGTATGGATCGGCGGGAGCGGCATTTACGGGCGGATTGACTTTGAACTTGAATGTTGCTGATGTGGATGCCGAATATGCTAGATTGAAGCTTTCCGGAATCGCTTTCTGCGATGAAATTGCCGATCACGAATGGGGCGATCGCTCTTTTTCGGTAAAAGACCCGATTGACAATGTTTTGTGCGTTTATTCACCTCGTGAAATGGGTCCCGAATATCAAAATGCAGTAAAAGAGTAACGGATTTAAACAATAAACAAAATGAAGAAAGAAGTAATTATTGTCTTGTTAAATGAATTTGCCGAATGACCATGCCGGGTTGATATTAATAGGTGGCATGAGTTGGTTTACTCCGGAAGCCCGACAACTCGTTCCTAATTTAGGGTTTACTATTTTCGCCAATATAGTAGCCGAGCTCCTGATCGTGATTTTTATCTATGAATAGATACGCATTTCCTTGATTTGATTCTATGTAATAGATGTTTGTATAGGTAAAATCGGGGTTGTTTTGCTTCAAGATTTTGGATACATTGTCCGGGATTATAGCGTCTCCAATTAATTCGTACCTTGTTTCTTTCCAAAATATTCTATCCGTTGCAACTTCTCCTTCAAAAAAAACATATTTGATGGTATCTCCATGAAGGATGATGTATTCGTGTTCGCCGGAGTTGTTTATATATCCTCTTATTTCTGCTCCGCTATATTTTTTTGCGATAAAGTCGAAGTGATCTTTTGAAAGGGTAACAAACCAGCGGGGGTCATTAGGGGTCCAGGTAAAAGTTGTTAGATATAGTCCGTCGTCGTTAATGAATACATAATGCTCTACATTGGGAGTCTTTTTCCACTGATACTGAAAGTGTAGTGTGTAGAGTGCTTTATCTATACCGTCTCGTTCGGTTTTGTATATATCTATGATTTGCGCATTCCCGTATTCGGAGTTTTTAAAAGTACTTTGTGCTCTTAACGGGAGTTGTTGGATATTGCTGATTTTGGTATGGGTTATTTTCCATGTATCATTTACATACCAGATGGATGCTTCATTTTGTTCGTTATCAATAAAATCCAATTGACTTTGTCCATCTGAATAGTTCCTGAATGTTTTGATCTGTGATAAGGGATATCTCGCTGTAAAATCGCTCTTAATGGCAACAGGAATTTCTTCTTCCAGTTGATTTTCTTTTTCACAGGCTGTTAGCATACCCATAAACAGCACGCATGCTAAAATGTAGTAAAAATAGTTTAATCGTTTCATTGGTCTTTAGTTTTCTGTTATTTATAGTAATAAATGCATAAATTTGTGATCAGAACATATATCCTACTCCTGCATTAATTCTGAATCCGCTGAAGTCCATTCGGTAACCACTGCCCAAGCTTGCTCCGAATTCGAAATCGTATCCTGCACTTGCTGTTAGCAATAAGTGATTATAAAGTTTGAAGCGTGCTCCAGCCAGTGGTTGGATGGAATAGCCAGTTTTCTTTTGATTTATTTCTTCCCCTTTTTCTGTGAGTGTGGTGTTGTCTGATTTATTAATTTCAAGCTTGCTTTTAGTCTTCATAGTAGCGATAGTTAAAGCCGGAGACAGTTCCGCAAAGAAAGAGAGGGTATGTTGCTTGATAGTCATATTACAAAAATGGTGTCGATAGAAAACGCCCATTCTATAACCATTGGTTATCAGCTTTTCTTCGTACGAGCCTGAATAGTCGGCAACGGCTATTTTGGACCCTGTGGTCATATATGATAATTTTAATCCTCCTTCTTTATTACCAGACTGATATCCAACATCCACAGTATGCATTACATATGCCGGAAAGATGTCGACCAATTTTGCATTAGGAGGCAAATTTCCACTGGATATTCCCATTTGTAAGGAAAACGTCATCAATTCTTTCATATCATTCATCTTATATGAAGCGTAACCTGCAGAATAATTGACGCTAAACTGCGATTTGGCGCCTAAAGAAATGATTGTTAGGAAGGTTATTATAATGATTCTTTTCATTGATTTTTAATTTTATCGGTGTGAATGAAATAATTGTTAATCATAAAATAGCTGTTGAATAATCGGCCACCCGATTGATTACCTGTACTAAACGAAAGGATTTCGTCTGTATAGTTAGAAGCCAGAATTTTATACTGATTTGTTAAAGATCCGGTTGTTGAATTAACCTTATAAAGTAAATTTCCGGTTAGTATATCCACGTCCCTAAAGGCTCCCGTGATTGACTTTTTTGTCTGCATAGTGGTTAGGTCGACAATGTCGAATCTAGTGCTATAGCATATAAACACTTCATTCGGGTTATTATAATTGAAAACAATGTTGTTGACCGGTACATTGATTTCCGATTTCTTCTCTGTCAAGGTATTGCCTTGCATTTCGTAAATCTTGTACCAAGCCAGGCGAGTGTTAAAGTTATAGTTCAATACGGCTATATATTTATCATCGTACGATAAAAATGGGGCAAACCATCTGGAGTAGTCTTGTTCACCCCCATAATTATTTGTAAATAGCTTAATAGCTGTTGCTCCTTCGTAAACTGATAATGTATTATTTACCGGATCGGTTACAGCTATTTTGTCTTTTCCGGTTACAAAATGATCCGTATAATTCAGCGGTAAAGCATATAGCTCTCTATTAAGTGTATTGTCGGAATAAATATGAAGGAAATAATTGATGTCCTGAATTGCTACCAGTCCATTTGTCAGAGAATTAATCTGGCTTCCTGTTGACAAATTGTAATGGATCGTGGCATTATTAATTGCATTGAGATTCTTGTCGTAAACATAAAAACTGGAGAAGTTAGAACCAATGAGCTGTTTCTTAACCACATCTACTGTCGTAACATTAGGGATACCTGTGAGGATATCATCCGAAAAATAAAAATAGTAATTATCAAAGTTCAAATAATCAGCTTCCTCATTGTTTGCCGGAAGAAGGTACAGTCTTAGCAATTCATTATAGACAGGGAATAAAGATTTAGAAAATGAAACACGATTTCCATCTCTCATTTTGTAGATGTTGCCCAATTTATCCTTTACCACCAGACAGAAAGGATAAGGATTGGGGTTGTTGAATAGTAGCTCTGCCTTATTCAAACCCTGTATTTCCACTTTGAAATTATCTTCGTTAATCGTAGTGTATTCCACAGTATGAAAACCTTCAAGATAAACATCCGATGAGTTTGATACATGAGCTGCCACTCTGTACTGTTGGAATCCATACACATAGTTTTTATCTACACACCAATTTTGAGTTGGATCGTTAATTGTGCCGATTAATTTTTCATCTCCGTTCCAAGTTTTACTGTAAACGTCGTATCTATCTACAGGTAATGTTGGTTCATCCCAGGTCAGCTTCAGATAGTTGTTTTCATCTATAGTCTGACTTACTTTTAAGCGGTTTTCTGTAGAATTCTGGTCTACAAATTTGATTTTGAAATTATATTCGCCTATATATTGTTCTAAGTTTGCAAAATCGGCCACACTTCCTGACCCACTTCTTAGCACAATAACTACTTTCAGGTCATGCTCTTCATCATTTATCTGATTAACTGAAAGATGTATCTTGCTGATATCGGATCCTATACTGTTTCCGTCAAGATATAAATTTACTTGCAACAGGGCTTTTCCTTGTGTGCTCAATGAGTAAAAAAGGTTGGTGTTATTGTAGATGTAAATAACCTCATCTTCCCTGACACCTGCCAAATCGATGCCCATTGTGATATCCTGAGGTTTTTCCAGTTCAATATAATTTTTATCATTGTTGTCCCATTCACAAGAAAAAAAGAACAGGCAAAATAAGCTTATTAAATAGATTGAATTAGTATATTGTTTCATAGTAGTTATATGATGTATAAATTCAGTTGTTTACATTGAAACGTGTTTGGCTATTAGAATAATGACGGCACAAATGTAAATAAAATATTCATAAGTTATTTCAATATATACTCTATGTGTAATTTATTTAGTTGACATTTACAGAAATCTTTTAGCTAAATTTGCCGATAGGAATTAACTATTTATTCTCTAGTCGATATGAATACAGGGAAAAAGTGCGTTGAGGTGGTGGCTGCTATTATTCAGTGGGAGGATAAATACCTTTGTGTGCAGCGCGGACAGACAAGGTTTGCGTATACTTCGTTTAAGTTTGAGTTTCCGGGTGGCAAGGTTGAGTGTAATGAGTCATTGCCGGGTGCGCTTCGAAGAGAGATTTTGGAGGAGTTGGGCTACCCGATAGTGGTCGGTGAACGGTTGCTGACTGTTGATCACTCGTATCCGGATTTTGATATTATCATGCATTGCTTTCTTTGTTCTGCCTCGAATAAAGATTTTGTAATGAACGAGCACATTGAAGCTCGCTGGCTCTCTCCCCGTGAAATGCTTGAATTAGATTGGGCTGAAGCAGATAAGCCTGTGCTGGATTTACTTGTTAGGCAAAGTACGGCGGCTGATAATTCCAACGAACGTAATTCACCGTGAAATTATATAAAGCAACATTCTATGAAATGTATGAGTCTATTTACAGCGCTGGTAGCTTTGGGTATTCTATTCTTCTGCTCGTCGGATTATAGAGCAAAAAGTTCTCCTATTAATTCGAAGGATGATACGGTTGTGGTTAGAAATGATTTACAAAAACATTTTAAGGACTGCAATGTGAATGGTACGATTGTGATTTTCGACAATAATAAACAACAATGGATTGTATCTGATACCATTGGCGCGAAAATGGAAACGTTACCTGCTTCTACTTTCAAAATACTAAATCTTCTTGTCGCGTTGGAAACAGATGTTATTGCTGATGAGAATGAGTTAGTGCAATGGGCAGGACGAAAAGATACGGCCGAATATGGGTATAGACCGGAAATTTATCATGATATGACTGTAAAGGAGGCTTTTGATGTTTCTGCAGTTTGGGCGTTCATTGAATTGGCGAAAAGAATTGGCAAGGATAATTATAAAAAGTATTTGACCAGTTGTAATTATGGGAATCTCAACCTCTCTCATCGGGGAGATGATTTTTGGAACTTCGGAGCATTAGGTATTTCGCCGGTTAACC
>Ga0074193_1002208_pt1 | contig 18613 bp, 19 predicted proteins | sample EPASupsiteHSE605_FD_64523 | JGI IMG/M metagenome (GOLD analysis project Ga0074193, IMG submission 64523) | Bioremediated contaminated groundwater from EPA Superfund site, New Mexico - Sample HSE6-05 | ecosystem: Environmental > Aquatic > Deep subsurface > Groundwater > Contaminated ... | reverse complement strand
GTTAATAAATAAACGGGTGCATAACGCTAAATATAAGATATTGTCTTGTAAATGTTCTTGATCATACGCATAACTATTGCAAGACACATAAATACCTATAACTACCATATTGTATATTGATTTTAGTGACCTTTAGTAGTGATTCGGTTGTGATCTCCTTCTTGTCTTCTTGTTCATTGGTCTTCTTGATTCTTATGTGCATTGGAATCTGATCAATAATGTATTTGTTAATAATTTGAGTAGTCTTGTATACATATCCTTCAAAGCAAATCCATTCTTCTTCTGCTGTGTATTCCTTGCCCCCAAATATTTTCTCACGAAGATTGTTGATCCTCGAGTAAAGTTGTGTTAGGTTTTTCCTTATTTTCCATTGGTTGGATTTCGTGATTGCTGGCGTTTCTGTATATTGGATGTTTTCATATTTTCTAACCCATTTTAGACATTTCTCAATCGTTCCGATTTCTCTGTTCTCTTCTGTTCTGGGTTCTACTGTTTCTATCCTATCTTCCGATTCTATGTGACTGTTCATTTCTTGGACTACTATTTCTGGTGTATTGTTATTTGTTTCTCTGGTATTCATTTCATTTTCCTCTCTTATTACTATCTCGTTATTATTTGGTTGTGTTACATTTTCTTGATTTTGGTTTCCATCCATTGTTTGAAGGTTGTTTTCTTCAATGAGGTGCGCTTTTAGTATGATCTCTTCAATTGCTGTATTCAGTCCTTCGATTCTCCTCTCTGGGTGACTTCCACTAATGTGTAGATTAGTGTTCTCTTTTGTTCCGCTGATCCTTCCACACACTGTGCATTTGTAGCACTTGATATCTTTTGTAACTTGATTGATGTCTGGAATTGCTCTATATTTTTGATGATTGTATTTGATACTGCCATAGAGCTCTCCGTGTTCTTGTGTCATTGTGTTCAATTCTTTGTGTTCTCTTAGGTGGACCTTGTATTGGATCTTTTATCTTCTCTTCTATGGATTTTCTTCATGTGATTGTTTCTTGCTTGTGCAGTTTTGAAGTGTTCTCCACAGTTCCAGTGTTGGCATGCGCATTTCGATGGATAGGGTGGTGTGTCTAGTTGTAGTATCCTAGTGACTATATCTGGTGTTGCTTCTGGTCTTATATTTCTTTCTCTTCTTTGGAATAGTTCTAGGATATCTTTCGCTTCTTTTGTTTGCATGAGCATGTCTAATATTGTATCTCTCATTGGGTGGGTGTAATAATTCTCACGATCTCTTTCATTTGCTCTGTCTTCTCTATCATATTCTGGGCTTCTATTCTCTTCTCTTCCAATTTCTTCTGGTCTTTCGTCCTTTTCTTTGTTTTCCTCTCTTGCACTAGGGACGCTTTCTTCTGATTCGATTATGTTCGTTTCTATATCCTTTTCTTCTTTTTTAGTGTTCTCTTCTTCATTTTCTAGGTTTTCAATGTTCGTTCTAATCACATAACCATTTGTTTCTATTTCCACTCTTTTGTTTTGTTCTTCATTCGCCTTCGTTCCTTCTTTTGGTTCCATTGTAGCTTGTTTCTGGTGTCTCTTTCTCTTTGCTTTTACCTTTTCCTGTATCTCTATTGGATTCTTCCTTCTTTCGATTGGTATTTCTTCAGTGCTATTTGTGTTCTCTGGATTTATTCCCATTTGAATAATACTCTTCCTGTCGTTATTGATATCATTTCTTGTTTCTATGTATTCTTCCTTCATGGTACTCTCTTGTTTTTCATTCGTCTTCATTTCCTCTTCTGTTACCAGTGTTGCTTGTTTCAGGAGTTTCATTCTTCTTGCTTTCATCATTTCTAGTATCACTGTAGGATTTTTCCTTCTCTTGATTGGTATATCTTTAATGGGACTTGTGTTATCTTGATTTGCTCCCATTTCCTCAGTACTCTCTTTGTTGTCTTTGATATGATCAAAGTTCACTGGAACCCTTTCTTCTTGTCCTATTCCTTCTAGTTTTCCCTTGTTCATCGATATTCCTAGCCAACTATTGTCCCTTATTTTGTTGTGTATCAATAGTCGCTTTCTTTGCTCTTTCATCATCAGATATGTGTATTCTGGGTCTCTTTCTTGGATGATCGGGATATATCTTTCCAGATTTGTGTGTCCTCCTTGCTCTATTCCATCTGGAGTCTCCAATCTCGTAGTCAAATTGTCGATTTCCAAGGAAGATGTTGTATGTTCGGAAGCTCGCTGTATAATTGTTTTCCACGCTTTCTTTCTCCTCTCTACACCTTCTAGATATTCGTTTACCTTGGCTAAATAGCTTTCGGGAAATGTAATCGGATTAAGTTTCGGGCTTTTTGGATTTTTATTACACATCGTAGTTTGAGGCCTATTATAGCTCATTCTTGTTGATTTCCTAGGGTTTTCTCCTTGTTCGTTCTGTCGGTTATAAATGTTCGGTTCAAAAAATTCGCTTTATTCTTCGATTTTTGGTTCATTGCAATCCTCTTCGTGTGTACTTGATGAATTTCGATTCAAAGATGAATCATAGTCATTTGGTGAAAAAAATAAAAAATTAGCCATCGGCGGGACTCGAACCCGCAACCCCAAGATTAAGAGTCTTATGCTCTATCCGATTGAGCTACGAAGGCCTCCAATATGCATTTCATTATCCTTATTATGGCTGCTCTTAATAAACAAACCTTAAGAATAAAATAAACCATAATGATTAAGGATATTGAGATTAAGAAAGAACTCCCATCTATTGTTATTCCCGAAAAAGCTACAGGAGCAGTCCTAAGAATTCTTAAAGCGGAAAATTTGCTTCCAAATATCAAAGGGCTTCAGTACATTTTCTCTGAAGAGAATGGAAAGAGAATTCTTCTTTCTGAGAATGTTAATCAGCTCCCTCAAAGTATTAATGATCTTAATAGTGATTTAAAGATTGAAAAAACATTAGTTGTTTTGGATTATAAGAATTTTACGCTTCAAGAACTTTTAAGAGCATTTATTCCTGAACATATTGTTATTCCTTCATCTTTTGAAACAATTGGTCACATTGCTCACCTTAATCTTCAAGATGAGCATGCTCCTTACAAGCATTTAATTGGAGAGGCCATTATTTTGAAGAACTCAAATATTAAAACGGTGGCAGCCAAAGTAGGTGCAATTTCTAGTGTTTATAGATCCATGGATCTTGAAGTTTTGGCAGGAGAGTCCAATTTCGTAACTGAAGTTCACCAATCTGGTTTTATGTTTAAACTTGATTTTTCAAAAGTCTATTGGAACTCTCGATTACAACACGAACATGATTCTGTTGTGGAAACATTTAAAGAGGGCTCACTCGTTTGTGATGCGATGTGTGGTATTGGTCCATTTGCAGTTAGGGCAGCAAAGATCAAGAGATGTACTGTACTTGCAAATGATCTGAACCCTGATTCATACAAGTGGCTCAAAGAAAACTGTGAATTAAATGGTGTTGCTGAGAGTGTCTTTTGTTTTAATATGGATGCAAGAGAATTCATCAAAAAAGTATTTAGGGAAGGAGGATGTGATTATATTGTAATGAATCTCCCAGGAACCGCCATTGAATTTCTTGATGCTATTGGAGAATCTGCAATTCTCCACAAAGATACTGCAAGAATGCCAATTGTAGTTTTCCATGCTTTCGACACCAAAGAAGATCATTTTGAGAAGTCCCTTAAAGAAAGGGCACAAAGATATCTCGGCCTTCCTCTACCAAATATGACAATCAAAATTGTGAGGGATATATCTCCGGGAAAGAATATGTTCAGATGCAGCTTCAGCACCGCAGATATATTTCTCAGGCAACAATAAAGCGATAATATAAACAAGTTGTATGAAGACTAACAAGAACCCGATGTTTTACCAGTACTTCGATTCTTTAACGAAGAGACACTATTATCATAATCCTATTACTAATGAAAGAACGTGGAGCCCACCAGAGAATGCTGAACTTAGAGATCCAAAAACAAAAGAATTAATTTTAACAAGGCCTGTTTCCAAACCTGAGCCAGAAATACGCGAAATTATTACTCTTGGTCCTCACGAACCAGTTAAGATGCCAGGCATACGTAAACTCTCTGCCACCGCTGTGGAAAGAAGTGATTCTTTGAACTCCAAAAGAAGTATGACTCGCCAAAGTCGCAAATCCACTCTCTACATGTCGCTAAATAGCATATCTCTTACAGATTCCACAAGCAACTCGACTGTTTCAACAGTACCGTTTTATTTACCATATTCGATAGTGAATGATCAAAAGCCATTTGATTCTAGGCATTTTGCTATAGAAAAGTTTAACACAAGAACTAGAGGTAATTTCTTTCAGAAAAAAGAGATTCCTCCGGATGAGTTACTTATTTTTGATACCGATACATCAATTCTCCCGATATTAAAGGCAACACCTCAAACAATTGCCAAATTATGCGTTCAAATATTTAATTTGGTACTTGAGTACTGTAAACAGAGCCCCAAAGCTCAACCTGCCGATATGATTGAGATTCTCATGAAAGAGAATCGTCTTATTGATGAAACTTATATCATATTGACGAAACTTACCCATAATAATCCAAATCAAGATCATACGAGGAGGGTTTGGGAACTTATTCTTTGTGTTTCAACTTTCTTTCCTTCTTCTCCGGATCTTCAACCACTTCTCAGACATACTCTAGCGACTGTTTCTTTGGGAACAAACCAGTCTTTATCATCAATAGCAAAGATTGCCTATATTCGTTTTGCAGCTCGTTGTGATTGTGGAGAAATCTTTCCAAGGCAACCACCATCATGGACCAATCTTATTCCAACTCATCCTTCTGCTGATTTCTTTGTTTTTGGTGCACCATTATTGGAGCTGATATATGCCCAGAGAAGATCTGCACCCAAGTGTACAATTCCTTTGTTTATGCACAGATTTGCCCATGCTTTGTTCCAGTCAGGAGCAAAAGAGATAGAAGGCACATTTAGGTTGCCAGGAAACAAAGTTCAGGTTGATTTACTTGTTGAATCCATCAATAATGGACAAGAGATTCTGAATGGAGTCGATCTTCGAGATTTGGCATCTTTGTTTAAGCGCTGGCTTGCTGATATGCCTGAACCAATTGTACCAATGGGAATGTATAGTGATTTGGTGAAAGCTTTGAAAGAGAAAACCATTATGGATTTCCTGAAAGTTTTACCACGGGTGAATCATGACACTCTCGGATATTTAGTTGGGTTTTTACAAGAGTTTATTCAAGCTGAAGAAGTTACCAGAATGGGTATTCTTCCAGTCTCAATGATTTTTGGTGCAAATGTTGTGAGAATAGTTTCAAATGATCCAAAAGTTATGAAAGATATGACCGAACACGGAAAACAATTCATGACTTTCCTATTAACCAACTGGGATGTCTCCTTTATATATCCTCTCCCCCTTGAGTTTATTCCAGTTTAATTAATAAACGTACACAATTTTTAATATGTTAAGTGATGAATCTTCCGATGATTTAGGGCTTCCCAAAGAGATTTTAGAAAGAGAAAGGCAATTATTTGAAAGAAACAAACAATTGGAAAGCAGGTTACAAGAGTTGTTGAGATCAACAAGTTTAGAAGTTGATATTCCGAAACAAAAAGGTCCAAAGAGCATGAATGAAATCAAAAAACTAGATATTGATGAATTTATTGTTAATTTAAACAATGATAAGTTTATTGAGGTTGAGATTCCAAATCATGTTGAAGCCGTCACAGAAACCATTGTTGATCCAGTTCCTGAGCTTAGAGAAGTGCTTCACAAAATAACAAATGAAATCACTAATGTTTCTTCTCAGGTTTCCGAAATTCAAAAAGTGAGAACAGAAGCAGAGGTTCAGTTTTCAAAAATGCAAACAGATATAAAAAGAAATCAAAATGAAGGAGAAAAAATCTCTCTTGAGATTATAGAATTAAATTCATCAATCGAATCCTATAAAGAAAAAGTGGTGGAGTTGAAAAATCAAGTCAATAGTACCCGTTTATCTAAGCTTGAGAAAATCCATTCACAAGGTGAAGCGTCCAAAAAGAAATTAGATGTTGAGAAAAAGATCAAAAAGCAAAAACTGGCAGTAGAAAGAATTCATAACGAATATAAATCTATGCCTCTCGTGGATACAAAAATTAACGAACTATCCAATGAGAAAAAAGGACTTTCAAAAAAAATAGATTCGCAAAAAAAAACTCTGAAGCATTTAAAAGGTTTAATGTCAGACATTTCCAAAGCAATAAATGCAGAAATCAAAATATTTGACCATCTTCAATATCCGTTATCCTATCCCATGAGCCCTGATACGGTTATAAAAACTATGAGTGATTCTGTACTTCCAAACTAACTCCACTACCGGAAACCTACTTTTGAATTAATACTTTCGAAATCTGACATGGTATAAAAATGTGCATTAGATTTGAGTAAATTTTATTTTAGGTTGAAAAATTGTATTAAATAGTGAAACAAAAAAAATAATGTTTTTAAAATTGAGAAAATATTATATGATTTTTTCAATGATTAATTCAGAAAGATGGTAAACATTTATTGATTGATGTTTTATGATGATTTGCATGATTGGCGTGATTGTTATGAAAAAGGAAGTAAGATAAAAAGGAAAGCAAAGAGAACTGCAAAGTTTGCACATAATACTCCAATTTTGCAATTAATGGCAACAATCTCGCCCAAACCTGCCATAATCAACGTTACAAAACCAATTTCATTAGAAATCAACCATAAAGGTCAAACAATAGAAGAAAATATTCCAATTTTTTTCGACATTGTTTCAAGGGGGTCTCTTCCTTCGCTTTTGTATAGAAATGGAGATTTAATAATTCATAGAAAATGACTCTATTTGTTTGTGTAAAGATTAACACTATTCATTATTTCTTCTGGTAATTTTGATTTTGTTAGAATTGCTGCTACAATGGAGTTCAACTCATTTTCATTCATTATCACTCGTTCATTGACTAAAAAAACCAGGAGGTTAAAATCAAAAAACTTAAGCCATTCGGGATAATACTCATTATCAAATAAATGTTTTGAAATATCGATGAGGGATGGCTGTGACGGAAATGAATGACTTGGGAATTTAGAATTGGTTAATCTCACCCTCACAGCACAAAGAAACAAATTCACATCAGCATATCTAGATTTCTTCCCAAAAACCCTTAATTCCCTTTTAAAATAAACTCTCTTTTGATCCAAACTGAAATCGAATAAATCCATTTTTTGAATTTTCATGGCAGCATCAGTTATCTGAAAAGCAACAACTTCAGTTTCTGAATCACCCCTGGGAGTTACAACCAAAGTAGTAAAGTACTCCCCATAGAGATTTTGATATAAAGCTGCAAGCTTAATCATATATTCACTAAGTGGGTATTGTGGATTAGATTGGTGTGAAATTGCCATGCCAATGCACTGCATTCCAAAAGCGCTTGCCACCCTTAATGCGCTATTCACATTAAAAGAATCAGATATCTTAAAATGTGTGTCATAGTTTTCTTGCTCAGGTTCATAACTGCAATGAACAGTTACTTTACCTTTTATTGTGTCTACTCTCCCAAAGAGAAAAATAACTCTATGTGTTGAAAACCCTGTTTGAAATGCATAGTTTTGGAATCTCACTAACGCTTCTTTACCTACTCTTATTGCATAGCAGCTTGATTCATCTTGGTAGTCAATAGATGGAAGCTTCATTTCTTCATGTTCAAAAAATGCAGCCGTTACTGCACGTGGGCCAAACTCTTTTCTGATTCGATCCAACGATTCTGGTACCTTTTCTCCCTTTTCAAAAAACCTCTCAGTCATATCTGCAGGAGAAGACATTTGACAAATATCGACTTTTGGTAAACTACAGTCGCATTTCAGATATAAAATTTGTCCATTCGATATATTTTCTTCAAACAGTGTCTTTCTGCTGTCAATCTTATCATGAAGTTGAAAATCACGGTATAACTCAATGGACCCCAAAGGCATACTATATTTGCGTGAAATATCGTTTAAAATACTACCTGCATAATCATTTGATGATACATCAGCCTTAAAAGATCCTTTGGGCCAGCGAATAAGAATTAGCATTTTGGATTTTGGAGAAGCCACTTATAAAAAATAGATACAGTGGAAACAACATTCAAATAAAGGATTTGGTGATTATTATTCTAGTTTATTTTTTTAATGGCTTCTTTGATACTTTTCAGTGAGTCAAGGAATCAAAAACTCGAGTATATTGACAAAGAAATACGAAGAAACCCTGAAGAAGTGAAGAAATATAAAGAGAGAAAAGAGAACTCGACCACAATTTACGTTGGCAGTCTTCCATTTGATATGCGTGAAAGCCATATATATTCTACATTTATTCAATGCGGCCCGATCAAGAGAATTATTATTGGAGTCAATAAGAATACTAACAAGCCCATAGGTTTTTGCTTTGTTGAGTTTTTCACAAGAGAATCTGCAGAGATCGCAATCAAATGCGGTGAGCAGACAAAAATATGTGGAAGGAAAATAAGAGTTGATATTGATGTCGGCTTTGAAGAAGGAAGGCAATATGGAAAAGGTGCTAACGGGTACCAAAGAGCTGATGAAGAAAATTCCAGAAGAGGACAGAAGAATATTAATGATCCAGACCGTCCAATTGATATTAAATAGATCAGCAGTCTCTGTTTTTCTTTTTTCTCGCACTTTTCCGGTTTATGAATCTGGACCAATTTATAAATGAATCAGAACAAAACTGGAATGGGATCCTCTAATGCTTTTTCTACCAACAGGACTGGCGGGTCATCTATTGGTGGTAGCACATCTGCTTTTAGTACTACGAATAAAACTGGCGGTACCAGTTCATTTGGAAGTTCGACAAACCGACTCGGGGGATCTACCGGAATGGGATCTTCGCAATTCGGAACGAATAGGCTCACAAGCACTCAACCAACAAAATATCAAGCAGTTTTTACGAAAGATGCATTATTTGATAGGACTTGGAATTTGCGATGTGCATATAATCCTACTTCAAAGGCTTATCGGTTTTGCTATGTGTTTTATGATAAAAGAGTTAATGAAGATCAGCCCCAAACACCAGAAAATATTGATATTGCTGATTGGGTGAAAATAATGCAAGAATGTCCTGATCCTGATCATCTTGTTCCCACAGCTGTATACGGATTTGAAGCGTTACAGGAACGTGTTAAAGCTCAAAAACAGCTTGAAAAGGAATTATCTCAGAGAATGGATTTGATTCGCGCGAAACTCAGAGAAATGGCCTCATTCTATGCAACAGAGTTATGTGGGTCTCTCGAAAGAATAAAACAGAATACAACAATGATTCAGCAATTAATGATGGATGTTGTTGAAATAGATGAGGTTCAGAGAAACCAAGGAGTGAAATTAAATGAATCTGAAAGAGAGATGCTTGACAAACTTGAGCAACTCAGACTTGAATTGAATAGACCAGGTGTATTCCAGAGCGCAATTGCAGGTTTGCATTCGAAATCAAAAATTGCAAAAGAAAACAAGAAGAGCCAAACCAAAATGGCTGTTGATAATGACACACTCAGAGCTCTAACATCAGCACTCAAGAGTAATCAAGATGCATTAGAGGCTCTTGAAGGCACCACAAAGAAAGTGAAACGAACAGTAGATACGTTAGATAATACTTTCTCAGATCTTCATTAAAACATTCCATTTTACTCCTTTAGCATTGCATATAGTATAAAAGGGAAGAAGGCAGCAATGGATCTTACAACCAAACACACAGAGTTGTTATCCTTTTCGTTCCCTTTTTCTTTAATTGAATCAATGGTATCTCTTATCTGTTCAACTGTTTCGTTATTAATCCTTTGTATCTCTAAAAGCTGTTCTGTTTCATTTTCGATCATATTGAACAACAATTCTGCCCTATGGTGGAACTTAACACGAGTGTCGCGAACAGAATCCAGCAGATTGTTCACTGGTCTATAATGTTCAAGAGACTCGCTCTTTCTTTCGAGCATTTTTTCTTCTGTCTCAATAAACATTTGCTTTGTCTCCTTAACCTCGTTGGAAAGAGCTCTAATATATGGAAGAGGCATCTCAGACCTGGTTTCTATCATTAAACCGGAATTCTGTTTCTATGTCAAGCGAGAGGGAGAGTTGTTTTTACCTTGCCGAAATACTTCAACAAACACATCGTATTTCCGATGCTGTTGATAATATAAAGCGAGGAATTGATATTTGCCCCGAATTATCTAATAGTGAGTTTAATTTGGTTTCTTTGGTGTTTAAGAAAGCCATTCAAGTTCCTAGAAATGGAATTAAGTATTTGGACAATATCTTAGATGAAAATGTTTCTGGAGAAACTAGTTTCCCAAAGGATCACGTTATTAAAACAAAAACAGGCCTTGTAAGGGAGTTGACTGATATTTGCAATGATTTTATTAACCTAATAGAAAATTTACTTTTACCAAAAGCTAAAAACCCTGAGAGTATGGTTAATCTTCTAAAACTAATTGGAGATTATTTCAGGTATATTTCAGAAGTTCAAAACATTCCAGATAGGAGTGAATATGTCGAAAAATCTTTGAAACATTATGAAAGAGCGGTCAAAGTTGCTCAAGAATCACTTGAACCATTCTCTTTAGTGTGTGTGGCACTGTCGATCAACTATGCTGTGTGTTTATATGAAGTTGGAAACAACAAAGAGAAAGCAATTGAAATTGGACAGAAAACATTGCATGATTTATCCTCTAACTTAAATGTATATGAAGGAGAAACACTGAATGAAGCCAAGGAGCTTATTACTCAGATTCAAGATAATCTTCGGAACTGGACTTAAAGTATCAATTAATTCTCTTTTTTTGTATTTCTACCTTTTAGAGATTGACAAAAATCCACTAATACTTTGCGATGATCTATGGCAGCATTTTGCATGAGTTTGTATGCATTCTCGGCCTCAAATGGTTTAGAAAACTCAACAAAGCCATAGCATTTTGAATTTCCATTTTTATTACGAATTACATCAACATTTGTTACTTCCCCAAACCTTGAAAAAACAATTTTAAGGCCATCTTCATTAGTCTTTGGGTGCATTTTGCAAATAAATAATGTGGTATCAGGAGGCCTCAAATTCATATCTGGAATATCCCCCAACAACTCTAAGATTTCTGCATTGTGTTTCATTTTCAATTCTTCATTAATTCTGTTTTGATTAACAATATCTATCTCTTGAAGAACCTCATCATCTTCAAAACGATCTATTGATCTCTGTCGTGGATGGGCAGTAAATGAGCTGGCAACATTGTAGAATCCATTAGGATCTGGAAATGGGTCGTTCAATACTATAGTTTTTAAAACACGAATATTTCTCATAGGTCGGTTCTCTTGATCAACATATTCCTTTGATATTTCATTGATAATCTCCATCCCCTCAGCAACAACTCCAAATATTGTTCTCAATGAATCAAAACGAGATAAATCTCTTCCCAATGTAATAAAAAACTCGCTTGAATTCTTATCTTTGTCGTTGTTGCATGTACTAAGGACACCGGCAATTGAATGTGTTAATTTCTTACTTATTTCATCTTGTACATAAATATCCTTATTAGATATGATAGAATATATTGATTTATCTAATTTAGGATCAAAATGTCCAATCCGAACATAGAATCCATTAACAATTGTATGAAAGAGAGAATTCTCATACCAACCCAATTTGCATAATTTAAGGAAATTAAAACAGTTCATTGGGGCGCTTTTTAGATACAAATCTACCACAAAAGTACCTCTTGTGGTGACAATTGCAACAGACATATATATTTCTAACACTTTACTCTCTGTTTTGTGTTGCAGTCTTGGGCTTAATCAGAGATTTAATATCAGTAATTTTGACATCGAGTTTTGTTCTTTCAGATCCTTTTCTTAATGCAGAAGAGTAGTTACGTGAATGAACAGACATTGGTGGAGAACCTCTAGGGATAGGATCAACCCTGGGTACAGTAACACTAGGTTTCTTATTAGTTTTTGGAGATCCCATTTTCTGTTTCAGCTGCTTTATGGTGTTCTCGTTCGAATAAATCTCTCTTTGTTTTTCGGATTCGATGAGAGATAGCTTCCTACGATTATTCTCTTCGAGGCACTCAATTTCACGCTTTTGCTTTTCTAAAAGTTGTCTATATGAAGCTCTCATAGCCTCTGATGCCTTTTGTTTTGCAACTTCTGTTTCAGATCTCTGCAATTCGTCTGCAGTTGCTTTCATCCTTTTTGCTGCCTCAAAATCATGTGCTAAAGCTAATTGTTTTTGGATAAGCTTCATTTGAATCAACTGAGGGGATGGTTTGGTGAATTGTTGTACAGCTTCAGGTTTGGACCAAGTTTCTTCAAATAATTCTCGATCTATTTCTTGTTGTTTTTCTAATGCTTGTCTCCTCCGATTAGATTCTTCTTTTTGTTTCAACATTTTGTCATTATATTCCTCGATAATAGACTGTGTTCTGATCTCTGTTGATTCTATTCTTTCTGAAATTGCTTTTGAAGCCTGAGAAGCCTCGAAAGATGAATTATCAACATTGATGAATGATGATATTTGAATGATTGCTGAATCGATTTTCGCTGCCTTATCATAATCTTCATTATCAATAGCTTCTAAGCTTTGCTCTTTAGCAAATTTTAAAAGAGATAATCTTATATTCGATGGAGGGATGATTTTCTTATTCATTAATCGTTCAAGTGCGCTATTTAACTCATCAAAAGAAAACATAGGTAATTGGGGCTCTTCTTCTAGTTCTATAATTTTCTTTCTTTTTGGCCTATTTTGAGCAGGTGATTCAGTGGTATCATGGCTCCTTTCATTATTTGTATCATTTGACTCTTCATTTTTAACCTGAGTCCCATTATCATTATGAACTTTAGCATTTTCCAACGATGTCAATAACACTTGGTCAGATAATGGAATGTCAGAATCTGCATTGTTCTGAAACATCTCTTCCACTTGTTTATCTATACTTGGCAATTGCCTAACCAAATCATCACTAGAATTATTGTTATCAAACTCTATTACATCTTTTCCATCCTCAACAGACATTTCGAAAAATTCGTTATTTTAAAATGCTTTTTTTAAACACAGGGTTGCTTATCGCTCGTGAGCGAGTTTTTTTCACTTTTGATCGATCATGAGCGATTTTAAAATTTCGCGCACCACTCATGCTCGAGTTTTTTGCCCTTTTGATCGAGCATGAGTGCTCACAAGTTTACAAATAAAAATCACTCATGAGCGTTTCGCGAAATTTTCTGGAAAAAGTAATTTTAAATATGCAGTTTTGAATGTACTTTGTTGGACAGTACCTTTTTTAACAATCATTTTTGTTTAATGATGAGAAAAACCCCAAAGCACGAGGATAAATTAAAGTTCTCATTGAAAGAATGTTAAACAAAGTATTCTTTTGTGTTTTACTTTCAAATTATGAAATCTGAAGAAATTCTTGGATTTCCCATATTTATGTTAATATCTTCAACGTGGTCTTTTGACAAATGGAACCTTTAGAACCCTAATGATCGCCTTGCCTGAGAAAACTCTCTCTCGGCTGCAGTACTGGTAAAATTTTTGGACAGAATTTCAAGAGCAACTTTGGCTAAATGATCTTGGGGAGTATTAAGTTTTTTTTTCCAAAATGATAACAAATCAACAATTTCTGGATAATGTTCCATTTTATTATTATGAAAAGCCATGAAATCAGAATGCAAATATTTCCTTTAGTTTATAAGGAAAATTTGAATAATTAACCAAGATAGTGGGAAAAAAATTCTCTAAAGATCGATTCTCGTTCGAAATGAATAAATAGTTAAGATTAGAATCTTTCATTTTAATAAATTCCCAAAAAAGTCTGAGTTCTTTTGGGATATCGAATGAATCATCCTTTTCAGATGATTTTTGTTTCTCTTTCGAACCAAGAAAACACTTTTCTTTATGTAATTCAAATGATTTGTAGTCCATAATATTTTAATTATTTTATTGAAATATTGTGAACGGAAAATTTCGCGAAAAACTCATGAGCGATTTTTTTTTGTAAACTTGTGAGTCCTCATGCTCGATCAAAAGTGAAAAAAACTCGAGCATGAGTGGTGCGCGTAAACTTTTGAGCGCGCATGAGTTTTTTTGCTAATAAACCACTCATCGCTCATGATCGCGTTTTTTTCAGCAACCCTGATATTCATCATACTCTCAACTATTTGGAACCAATCAAAACTTATAGATTTGAAGACTAGATGGTCTTCAAAATTGGTATCACAACAAATAATTACTTTGCATTTTTTTTTATGTTTTTCCATTGTTCTTGTCCTTTAAAACTTACATGATTATTTGAAACTTGTGATTGATATTTTTTCGTTCAAACATCATAGTAAATTCTGACCAAATGTGGAGTTATTGAACAATCATTATATATTATTACCCATTTGAAACTTGACAAAAATTTGTTTGGTGAACAAAAGGTTCGAATTTGAATTGAAATTGATTTTATTCACTGGATTCTATTATTAAAAGACTTGAAATATTCATATATATACTTTGTTTGTTTTAATATTTTGAAGATGAAGAGATCCAATGGCTGGAATATGTTTGATTTGTGAGGAGAGTATATTAATTGACAAGCGCTTTCCTCATAACAAACCTATTCCATTTATTATAGGTTCTCCTTATTCTAACATTTTGAACAACTCCATTAATGACTTTGATGAAATATTTTTAATTTTGTTATAATGTCGAAAAAGATGGTGAAAAATACTACAAATTTATCTGTATCTGATACCAGATATATCTAGTTCAGTGGATAATTATTCAAATGATATGACAATATTTAGAATTAAAAGCTTCTTCATCTTATGCGATTCTTCCTTTTGTCTAATTGTTTTAATACCCATCAATTATTCAAACACAGTTTTAATTCATCCCCCTTGGAAAATTATCAAGATTTTTGTGTGATATTGAAACAGTTGTATATCTTGTTTCATAGAGATTATTGAATAAGGATGGATTAATACCCTGAGAAATCTTCAACAGTGAACAATATTTTATAAATTTTTCAATCATTTTATCATATTTACAAATCATCAATAGGCAATGCTTCTCTTAAACATTCCAAATGATCAAATTTTATGAAAAAAGATTTAAAATAAGAGTCATTCAAAAGCTTGTTGGTCTTTATTTGTGCAAATTCTAGAATACCGTACCTTCAATATGAAAAATAATTAAGAATGTTTTTGGATACAAGATCAAGTTTTAATGAATGATGATCATCCAATCCTGTGTTTTTGTATAAAACACCATAACATAGAAAACAAATTGGTCTCATATCTTTCATTTTGTTTTTTTTAGTTCGAAAATATCTTGGAGAACTGTTTAATCAATGGTTTTATCAATTCATCATTTAGTAAGTTTTCAAAACATTCAAATTATTGACAACAAGACATTATCGAATTCCTTAAGACTTTTAATTCTATAGTACATGTAAATGTTTGAGCAAAAAATGAAGATGCTTTGGTAATATTCTTGTTATGTGAAATAGTTTCTACCCTCCTAGGAAGCCTCAGCAAGAAAATAATTTGGAGCTATTGTTAGCATTATCAGGCATAGAATGTATTGTTCTGATGATGAAAACATAAAATATAGACAGCTATTAATAATGGATGGTAATCATTTTCTATTAATTCTATTCCAACTTTGAAAAAATCGAAATAAAGTTTTTACACAGTAAAAAGGGTGACTTTATAAAAAATTTTATCTTCAAACAATCAAGGATTTTGGTCTCTCTCCCTTATTGTATTCTCCAAATTAGAAAAACTTATATAGAGAGAATGGTAAATTGAAGATAGGTCGAAATAAAAAAATCGAATTTTTTGTCTTAAATTGAAATATGGAAACCTTCTGTGATAAGGACTTCAAAGACCTGAAGGAGATAGCTCGTGGGGGATTTGGTAAGGTTTACATTGCTTATTGTCAAGATTATGGTGAAGTTGCTATAAAAACCATAGAATTTGAGAGCCTTGATGATAGCTTTGAAAGAGAGATGGCGATTGTTTCAACTTTGAATCATCCCAACATAACAAGATACTATGGATTTTATAATGGTGATAAAGGAAGATCAATTGTTATGGAATATGCAAAAAATGGTAATTTGTATGATTTCTTAGAGAAATGTCGAGATGAAGACATTGATTTACCTATTGAGCTCAGATACCAAATTTGTCTTGGAATATGTAGAGGGATTAAATCGATTCACAAAAAGGATATCGTCCATAGAGATTTAAAAACTCCAAATATTCTATTGAATAGAAGTATGAAACCATTGATTACTGATTTTGGACAATCAAAAAGGGATAAAAGGAATTTGACAACCCTGAATAATTCTCATGGAACATATAAATGGAAAGCCCCAGAAACTTATGATGGGAAATTTACCAAAAAATCAGATATTTTCTCTCTTGGTATTATTCTTTGGGAAATAATCACGATGGAAGAGCTCTTTAAAGACATGACTGACTATCAAATCATTGATTTTGTAAAAAATAAAGATAGAAGGCCAGAATTTCCTGGTGATTTTCCAATGTTTCTCAAGAATATAATTATGAAATGCTGGGATAAAAACCCTGATAATAGACCCGATGTCTCAAATGTCTTGGATTTCATTGAAAAAATTATTCAGAATAGGGATGTTTCAAATGAAATCCCATTTGAACTTATTGCTAATGGTGACATCGACGGGTTTAATTCAATGATTGGGTCAATAGATGTGAATATGAGATATCCTGATAAAGTATATGATGGTCAAGATATGAAAAATGCGACTCTTCTCCATTTTGCAGCGAGATATGGTCAAATTAAGTTTGTTCAGAAATTGATTCAATTGAATGCTTTAGTTGATGCAACAGATTCTGATATTCTTTTTGTTTTTTCGATTGGACTCCTCTTCATTACGCAGCTGATCAGAATCATTTAAATGTTGTCATTTCTTTAATATCAAAACATCCTAATGTGAATGTATTGAACTTGGAATTCTGGTTATTTACAAAAAAAATACACCTTTATTTTTGGCGACAAAAAATGACAATTATGAAATTGTAGACCAATTATTAAGAAAGGGAGCTAAAGTTGATATTAAAAACTGTGATCAAATGACTCCTATTCATATTGCTGCTCAAAAAAATCGTTTAATGATACTGAAAATGCTTGTAAAGAAGAATAAGGCATTATTAAATGAACCTGATTTTTTTGGAAACACACCCATGCATTATGCAGCAGAGGCTGGGAATTTGTTGATTGTGCAAGAACTTGTTAAAAATCATGGACTACATGAAGAATTAAATCAATTTGACTTATGATTTGAGTTTTTGAAACTCCAATGGACCTTGCTGAAAGCAATAATCATCAAGAAATTGTTTCATTTCTAGCTTCAATTGGTCAAAATAAGCCAAAGAAACCAAATATTACATTTATTTTTTATTGAACCCACCTAAAGTCGTTCATAACGGGGTTTTCTTTGAGGTGAGAATTATAAACTTATGGGAGGGTGCAACACAAGATCAATTGATCGAACTATTCTCAAGTGCCAGTTTTCCAGTAGAAGTGCTTCCACTTAATAACCAATCTGGTGTTGCTTACATAAGGTTATCAACTGAAAATCATCGAAATTTGATAATTCGAGAATACAATAAGAAAGTATTCAATGGTCAAATAATGAACATGAGGAAAGTTAAAAATAATAAACCCGGAGCAAAAAGGAATTACAACAAAAAGTAAATCATTAGCCCAATCTTTAGTTTTTTTGTATATCTATCAGAGGATAAGAATGATTAGAACTTTAAGGCTTGTGATTTCTGATCAATGAGCTTTTCCAACCTCCCCAAACTTTCGATTCTTATTGGATTGCTTTAAAAACACAATTGAAACACGAAAACTTTTTAGAAACCATAGAGAGTCCTGCCTTGTCTCTTGAGAGCGTAAACAACATCCATTGCAGTTACTGTCTTCCTGCGTGCATGTTCAGTGTAAGTGACGGAATCACGGATAACGTTTTCAAGGAAGTGACGAAGAACTCCACGGACTTCTTCATAGATATCACCACTGATTCTCTTGACACCACCACGGCGAGCCAAACGACGGATAGCTGGCTTTGTGATACCTTGGATATTTTCACGCATTACCTTACGATGTCTCTTAGCACCACCCTTACCAAGACCTTTACCACCTTTACCTCTTCCAGACATAGAAAAAAATGAACTAAACGAATTGAGAGTTTTGCCCGCGGCAAACAAATATGCCGTTTTACTCCAACTATTTTTACTCAAAAAAAATAATCGTCTATACAAATTGTATCAGACGAAAAATGGCAATATTCAGCTCCCCGCCAAACTATTCAAATTTCTGTTATTTGTCAGAATCATTATTTTTAATGGCTCGTACAAAGCAAACAGCTCGTAAATCCACTGGTGGTAAGACCCCAAGAAAGTCACTTGGTGCTAAGGCTGCTCGTAAGTCAACACCAGTTGTTGATTCACAAGGTGCTAAGAAGCAGCATCGTTTCCGCCCAGGTACAGTTGCCCTCCGTGAAATCCGTAAGTACCAAAAGAGCACAGATCTTTTGATCCGTAAGCTTCCATTCCAAAGGCTTGTTCGTGAAATTGCCTCTGGTT
>Ga0074193_1002206_pt1 | contig 18616 bp, 20 predicted proteins | sample EPASupsiteHSE605_FD_64523 | JGI IMG/M metagenome (GOLD analysis project Ga0074193, IMG submission 64523) | Bioremediated contaminated groundwater from EPA Superfund site, New Mexico - Sample HSE6-05 | ecosystem: Environmental > Aquatic > Deep subsurface > Groundwater > Contaminated ... | reverse complement strand
GTCGGGAATCGGCTATAGGGCTGAGGGGCTTTACGAAGGACGCAAGCGAAGCCCTATAGCCGATTCCCGGCAGACTAACAATATAGATGCCATTACTTAATACGTCATATACATATCTCTTCTTCACGACAGAATAACAATACGACTGTTATTTTCTTAATACGTTATATCTACTATAAGAAAATAGGCAAAATTACTTTGCCTATTCTTCAAAATTCATTTCATTTAATTCTTTTAGTAACGCATCAACATCAATATCATGCATTTTCGCACCATTTTCGATCGATTCATTCGTCGCTCCCATACATCCGATGCATCCCATACCATGTCTAGCAAAAATTTCACGAGCCATTGGATAAGAGCGAAGCACTTTAATGATTGCTGTTTCTCTAGTAATCATCTTTAACGTCTCCTCTACTTCTTTCTATTGCTCTGTACTTCAATAAATATATTAAAAATTCCTGCCACCATGCTTAGGTTTCCATATTTTTATAAAAAAATGTATAAATAACACCCTTCTTAAAAATATGCCTTGCATTCAATCAGTATATTATGCTAAAATACTACTGTTATTGTAATAAGGATATCTTGTCCTTCATCAAAGGAGGTGGAATAAATGGCAAATCTTTGTGAAATCTGCAGTAAAAGCCCAAGTAGCGGCAATAATGTCAGCCACTCTCACTTAAAATCCAAACGTACTTGGAAACCAAACATTCAAAGAGTAAAAGCTATCGTGAATGGTGAAGTAAAACGAGTTAACACTTGCACTCGTTGCTTACGTTCAGGAAAAGTACAACGTGCTATCTAATTAAATCAAAAGTTAATATAATTTATGATTTTGGCACAACAAAAAGACTGGGAAAATTCCCAGTCTTTTCTTATTGTCTATTTTTTTCTGTGATCAGCGAAATAACCTCTTGTAGTTCCTTTTGATCGAATAGATATTTTTCTCCACAAAAGTGACAACAAACTTCCGCTTCTCCATCACTCATAATCATATCCTGTATCTCTTTCTCACCAAGACTGATTAGCATATCCTGTACCCTTTCATGAGAACAAGGACACTTAAACTCAACAGGCATCTTTTCATGTAACGTAACCGGTAAATCTGCAAATAGTAGATTGATAATATCAGTAGCATCTTTACCTTCTTTTACTAGTTGAGAAATTGGTGGTATGGCTGCAATATTTTTTTCAATCGTACACAGTACATCATCATCTGCATCTGGCAATGCTTGTATCATAAAACCTCCAGATGCCCCTACCGTCAAATCTGGTTCCACCAATACACCAAGAGCTACACTTGATGGTGTTTGCTCTGATACTAGTAAATATTGCGTCACATCTTCTGCGATTTCTCCGCTTACCAGTTCTGAGCTGCCGGTAAATGGTTGTTTCAGCCCCGTAAACCGCGTTACATAAATTTGCCCATTACCAACGGCCGTACCTACATCCAGTTTTACACCACGCAGTGGTATATCCGTTTGCGGATTTCTTACATAACCACGAACGATGCCACTTGCATGGGCATCCGCAACAATTTCTCCTAGCGGTCCATCGCCTGCAATACGAATCGTAATACTTTCATCATTTTTAAGATTAACCGCCATTAATAGAGCCGCTGTCATCGTGCGTCCAAGAGCCGCAGCAGCGACTGGATAGCAATCATGCCTTTGCCTTGCCTCTTCGACTAAATTTGTCGTGACGGTAGCAAAAGCCCTTACTCCACCTATTGTCGTGGCTTTGATAATATGATCTTGCATTTGTCCTCCTATAACTGCTCAGACATCAGTACTTTTCCTGTTTCAACGTCTAAGACTTCAATCGTATGGTTCACTAATCTAGCAATCGTACCACGACCATCTGTAGCTTTAGACATAGCAGGAGATCCTGGATTTAAATAAACAATACCATTTATTTTTTCCAGTACTGGTATATGAGTATGGCCAGTGATAAATAAGGCTGCCTTAAATTTCACGGCCATTTCTTGTTTTGTTTGTTCCGTCAAAGTATGTCCATGGTTTACGACAATTGGCATTCCTTCCAGCATGATATATGCATAAGGAGATTGGATAGGCATAGTAAGAACCATGCCATCCACATCTGCATCACAGTTACCTGCGGCTACTATGATTGGAATTTTACAAGCATTTAATGCTGTAGCTAATTGTTTAGGATGATATTCCGCTGGAATATCATTGCGCGGACCATGATATAGTATATCACCAGCATGAATGATCAATTCACACTCACTAAAATATTGATGATATACCTTTTCCCACGTCGCCGCACATCCATGGGTATCACTAATGATGCCTATTTTCATACAATCACCTTATTATTTCCTGGAAATATTTTACTTTAAAGATCAAATATCTTTTAATAAATTAGCCATTTCAATAGCACTAACAGCTGCATCAAAGCCTTTATTACCAGCTTTTGTACCAGCTCTCTCAATCGCTTGCTCTATCGATTCTGTAGTTAATACACCAAACATTACAGGGATTCCGCTTGCCATACCAACTTGAGCTACCCCTTTGGAAACTTCGGAACACACATAATCATAATGAGATGTGCTGCCACGGATAACAGTACCTAAGCAAATAACAGCATCGTATTTTTTACTAAATGCCATTTTTTGAGCCACTAAAGGAATTTCAAAAGCTCCCGGCACCCAAGCGATTGAAATATCATCGTCTTTCACACCATGACGTTTCAGACCATCTAAAGCTCCACCAAGAAGTTTGCTATTAATAAATTCATTAAATCTTGCTACTACAATCCCTACTCGTAATCCCTCAGCTACCAATTGACCTTCAATAATTTTTGCCATTTTATGATCCCCCTCTATATTATGTCAGATTATATAAACTAGACTTGATTCAGATGGAGTATTAACTCCATCTAAATCTTAGTCATCGGAAAAATATTATTGCTTAAGTAAATGCCCCATCTTCGTTTTTTTGACTGATAAATACCGTTGATTAAAGCGATTGGCTTTTATTTCAACTGGTACTCTATCAACAATCTTTAACCCATATCCTTCAAGTCCAGCTCTTTTTTTAGGATTATTGGTCAGTAAGCGAATGCTCGTTAAACCTAAATCGACTAATATTTGAGCGCCAATTCCATAATCCCTTAAATCAGGAGCAAAACCTAATAATTCATTGGCTTCTACTGTGTCTTTCCCTTGATCTTGCAAAGCGTAGGCACGAATCTTATTCGCAAGTCCAATACCACGACCTTCTTGTCTCATATAGACCAATACACCTGCACCTTCTTGATTAATCCGTTGCAAAGCAGTAGCCAATTGTTCTCCGCAATCACAACGTAGTGATCCGAGTGCATCGCCTGTTAAACATTCAGAATGTATCCGAACCAACACATTTTCTTTGCCAGAAATATCACCTTTAACCAATGCTAAATGACATTGATTGTCCAGTTCACTTTCATAGGAAATGAGTTTAAAGTTACCATATTGAGTTGGCAATAAAGTTTCTGCTCCGCGGGTTACGAATTTTTCTGTTGCTTTGCGATATCGTATTAATTCAGCAATAGTAATAATCTTTAAATCATGCTTAGCCACAAATTCAAGCAAATCGGGTACTCTCGCCATCGTACCATCATCATTCATGATTTCACAAATCACGCCTGCTGGATACAATCCTGCCAATTTAGGTAAATCAACAGCAGCTTCCGTATGTCCAGCACGTCTTAAAACTCCACCTTCTACATAGCGTAAAGGGAAGATATGTCCTGGTCGTCTAAAATGCTCTGGCGCTGCATTGGGATCTAGCATGGCACTAATTGTATCCGCACGTTCATGTGCGGAAATCCCTGTTGTTGTCATATGAGCATCAACCGATACCGTAAAAGCAGTACAATGATTATCAGTATTATCACATACCATTGCTCCAATGCCTAGTTCATCAAGACGCGAACCAATGACTGGCATACAAATAAGCCCTCGTCCATAAGTAGCCATAAAATTAATAGCTTCAGGAGTCACCTTATCAGCCGCCATCAATAGGTCGCCTTCATTTTCTCTATCTTCATCATCCACGACAACAATCATTTTACCATTTTTTATATCTTCTAAAACCTCAGGAATCGTACTAAATTTCATTATAATACCTCCATTTTTTTAACACATCTTTATATTGTAAAACCATTTTGCTGTAAAAAGCTCATACTTAGCTTACTTGTTTCACCTTGCTTGGGCGGAGTATGTAGTCCTAATAATTTTTCTACATATTTGCCAATAACATCCGCCTCTAAATTCACGATATCACCTGTTTTCTTAAAGCCCAACGTTGTCATCGAAGCGCTGTGAGGAATCAAGGATACGGTAAACCAATCCCCCTCATACTCGACAACCGTTAAACTAATTCCATCAATCGCAATGGATCCCTTTTTCATAATATAACGCATAATCTCAGGGCCAGCTTTTACCTTTACAATCATGGCATTATCATTCGCCTCTTTAGAAAGAATCGTCCCAACCCCATCGATATGACCACTGACAATATGCCCACCAAAACGATCGCCAAGACGCAACGTTCGTTCTAAATTTACAATATTGCCAATTTTTAAATCTGCAAGTGCTGTACTCTTTACGGTTTCTGGCATAACATCAGCTGTAAATTCTTTTTCCGTAAATTCCACAACCGTAAGACAAGTTCCATTAACGGCAATACTATCTCCGATTTTTACATCACTCATAATCGTGCTTGCCGATATTGTTAAACGTACGGATTTGACACCTCGAGCAATCGCTCTTACTTTACCCAATTCTTCCACAAGTCCGGTAAACATCGCGTCCCTCCCGGTTGCGCTTATAGGCGCTAATTAATATTTCTTCCCCAATAGGTTCCATATTCATATCCTCAAATAAATAAGCATCATTTACATTGGCGACTCCTTGCCCTCCGACTGGACCTGGGGCACTACTACCGCCAATAATCTTAGGGGCAATAAACCAATAGATCTTATCTACCAGATTATCTGCTAACACCGAAGCATTGATACTGCCTCCGCCTTCCACCAATATACTGGTAATGGCTTTTTGACCTAAGACGATAAATAACTTTCGCAAATCTACTTGTTCTTGCTTGGCCTCTATGATCAGAACTTCTACACCACGTGATCGCAATGAGTCAATTCGGTCTTTTGGTGCCCGATCCGTAACGGCAATGATTGTTGGTGCCAGCCCATCTGTCACTACATGTGCCTCAAGCGGAGTACGTGCCATGCTATCAATGACAATGCGAATCGGATTTTTCCCTGTTTCAGGCAAACGAGTCGTTAAATTCGGATCATCTGCAAGGATTGTACCAATTCCAACCAAAATAGCATCATAGCAATCCCGAAGTTGATGAACACGTTCTCTAGATGCAGGACCAGTAATCCACTGAGAATGCCCTGTATAAGCGGCAATCTTACCATCAAGTGACATGGCAGTTTTTAAAACTACAAATGGCATTTGAGTCGCTATCCATTTGATAAAAATTTCATTCAATTTTGCAGCTTCACTAGCAAGTACACCTTCTACGACTTCAATACCAGCTTCATGCAACTTATGAATACTTTGCCCAGCTACTAAAGGATTAGGATCGGTCATTGCAATCACTACTTTTTTAATACCTGCAGCGATGACTGCCTCAACACATGGTCCCGTCCTTCCATGATGAAAGCAAGGTTCTAATGTTACATACATAGTAGCGCCATATGCGAGTTCTCCAGCTTGCTTTAGCGCATGTACTTCAGCATGAGGTGTGCCAGCTTTTCTATGCCAACCTTGTCCAACTACTCGCCCATCATTTACGATCACAGCCCCAACCATTGGATTCGGACTGGTTCGCCCTATAGCATACTGAGCGATCGACAAAGCTTGTTGCATATACTGTTCATCCACAATTGATCCCTCCAAAAAAAATAAGCTGTTTAAAAAGTTTTGCACCTTTTAACAGCCTCATAGAACATAGTCGAATAGCAATAAATATTAAACCTTATGTAAAAAGAAGTATATACACTCTCTTTATAGTAAGGTACCGTATTGTTACAATACGTATTAATATTAACCTTTTTCCATCCAGACTATACTGTCGGCTCTGGAATTTCACCAGATCAGCCATACGGCTCGCGGGCTAGTCACCGCCGGTAAGGAATTAAAAGATTTCTCTTTTTCACCTTGCCCCAAAGGCTTACTTATTTAATTATGTATATAATACCAGCATTATTGAAAAAAATCAAGTACCGCGAATATCACGAATGGCTTGCTCAATATTAGGTGCCTGATAAATAGCAGAACCGGCTACTAAAATCGTAGCACCAGCCGCTACTACTTCTCTTGCGGTATTAGGATTGATTCCACCATCGACTTGAATATCTACAGTCAAATTTTGCTTCTCAATCATCTGTTTTAATCTCGTAATTTTATTAAGCATTTGAGGAATAAACTTTTGTCCACCATAACCAGGATTCACTGTCATAATCAGCACCATATCAAGTTCACTTAATATTTCTTCTACCGTCGATAATGATGTTGCCGGATTCAAAGCAACTGCTGCTTTTATACCTTTTTCCTTTATCGATTGTACCAACCGATGCAGGTGAGGCGCTGTTTCTACATGGATTGTTAAAAGATCAGCCCCAGCTTTGATAAACGGCTCTATTAAATCCTGCGGATTGTTTACCATCAGATGTACATCAAATGGTAAGGTCGTTACGCTGCGAACTGCTGCTACAACTGGTGGGCCAAAAGTAAGGTTCGGTACAAAGTGGCCGTCCATAATATCAATATGTAACAGGTCGGCCCCCGCAACTTCGACTCGTTTGATATCCTCTGCTAATTTAGAAAAATCAGCAGAAAGAATAGATGGTGCAATTTTACTCATAACTTCAAAACCCTTTCTTATTTGTATTAATTTCATTTAATATTTCAAGGTAGGAATGATAACGTCGTTCATCAATACGTCCTTCCATCACGGCTTGTTTAACGGCGCATTGAGGTTCATGATCATGGATACAAGTGCTAAATTTACACTGTGATACTACCTCTGATATTTCTGGAAAGCAATGCATTAATTCCGTCGGTTTCATATCATTAAATTCTGTAAAACTAAAGCCAGGCGTATCCACTACAAATCCTCCGCCAGACAATGGTAACAATTCAGCAAAACGAGTCGTATGCTTACCACGACCAATTTTCTCACTAACCTCACCTGTCGTCAACGTCAAACCGACTTCTACATTATTTAGAATACTAGACTTTCCAGCCCCAGATGGCCCAGCAAAGACACTAATCTTTCCGTATAACATACTACGTAATTCATTAATGCCAATACCAGCTTTCGCAGACACGGTCATAATTTTATAACCAATGCTACGATAATGCTGGGCAATCTTTTCCAGTTCATCCGAATCAGCTAAATCAATTTTATTAATACAAAGGATAATCTCTAGCTCCGACATTTCTGCTAACACTAAAAAACGATCTACGAGAATGGTATTAATATTAGGATTTACGGCAGCAAAAGTGAGAATCACTTGATCAATATTGGCAATCATAGGTCTTCTGAGCATACTACGTCGTGGTAATATATTTTCAATAATACCTTTCCCCAGTCCTGTAAGTTCATATTGAACCTTATCGCCCACTAGCAATGAAAAACGTTCTTTTTTAAAACGCCCTCGCAGCTTACACATGATTACCTTTTCAGCAGTCTGTACGTAATAAAAACTATTATATGTTTTTATTATCACTCCATCTAACATGCTACCTCCCGCTATATTGTTTGTTCTTGCAACAATACTCCATTACTATATACTTGCACTCTTAGTTGCCCTATTCCTTCAACAGTTTTGTCAATTCTATCACCGGGTTTATGGGCATGTTCATAGATGACACGTCGGCCATTGGTATCCGTTACGACAATCTGTACGGTTTGGCGAGCAGCCCCTTCTGGCACTGATATCTGTACCGATAATTTTTTTGCTGTATTCGTTGCCGCAGCCGCCTTTGCTACCGTAAAATCAACTGCACTCCCATCTGAAACCTCCGCTCCAGGTGCTGGACTTTGACTCAAAATAGTGCCCGCTGGATACTTTTCACTCGCCTCTTCGGTTACTTTCCCCTGTTTTAATTTTAAACTTTCTAATTGTGTACCAATAGTAGCTAATGGCGTACCACGAAAATCAGGTACTGTAAGTTTACGCGGACTGGCTCCTTTACTAATAACAAGGTCAATCGGTGTATTTTTATTAACCTGAGCAGGCGACCTAGGTTGCTGCGTAATAATCGTATCAGCAGGAACATCCGCATTGAACTGTTCATCCACCTTACCAACCACTAAACCTGCATTTTTTATTTGCAGTTCCGCCTCTCGGCGACTAAGTCCTCGCAGATCAGGTACGGTAGTTACTTCACCGCCTTTACTGATCACCAAAACAATCATTCGCTGTTCTTTTACCACGCTGCCGGCTTCCGGATACTGCGAAACGATAAACCCGGCTGGCACTTTATCATTAAATGCTTCGGATACACTAACCCGCAAATTTTGATGTTCCAGCATACTGCGAGCAATATCTGCCTGCTTACCAACTACATTCAGTACTGTCACTTCACTGTTACTCCAAAACTTACCAAATGAAAAAAATGCACTTACCATAAAACTAACTACTAAAAGTGCCAATAGTCCCCATACCCAAGCTTTCTTCTTTTTCTTTTGCAGTACTTGCGGATCACCAACTTCTACGGCATTTGCTTTCGCCGAATTTTTCACAATCGTTTCATCAATACGCGGCAATATTTGTGTAGGGAAATCACCCCTTGCTAATTGCCTGGTATTATCATCGCGAAGATAATTTTTTACGGACTTTAAGTCAACAATCATTTCACTAATCGTATCAAAGCGATGATCTAAATCTTTTGACATAGCTTTCATAACAATCGCTTCTAATAATGGCGGAACTTCAGGCTTAATTTCGCGAATGGGACGTGGTTCATCTTGTAAATGTTGCAACGCAATACTAATGGGTGTTTCACCATCAAAAGGCAAAGTACCCGTTAGCATTTCATATAATACAACACCTAAAGAATAAATATCCGACTTAGCGCCAATTGCATTTCCTTTGGCTTGTTCCGGAGAAAAATAATGAACCGAACCAATAATCGTTCCTGTATGCTGCATAGTGGCTGAGCTCACCGCTCTAGCAATCCCAAAGTCAGTCACTTTAATACGGCCGGCAGGAGTCATAAGAATATTATGAGGTTTTATATCACAGTGCACCAAATCATTTTGATGAGCATGTTCTAACGCCTCTGCAATATCTGTCGCAATCCGGACAGCTACTTCAATTGGTATTGGTTCGCGCACAATATACTCTTTCAGCGTTTCACCGGATATATACTCCATAACGATATAATGTATATCTTCGTCTTTCCCTACATCATACATATTCACAATATTATGGTGCGACAAACGGGCTGCTGCCTGGGCTTCCCGTCGAAAGCGTGTTACAAATTGTTCATCATTTGCAAACTGTGCACGTAAAACTTTTACTGCCACGAAGCGATCTAGCAGCTTGTCATGTGCCCGATACACATCAGCCATACCACCGCCGCCAATATGTTCTAAAATAGTGTATCTCTTATCAAGAGTCCGATTAATCATATCAACGATCACCCCCTTAATGTAATGCCTTTTCTAAAATTTGCCTTGCGATTGGTGCTGCTATACTACCACCACCACCACCATTTTCAACAATCACTGCAATTGCAACCTCAGGATTATCTGCTGGTGCAAATCCAATAAACCATGCATGAGAATCTCCATGAGGATTTTCCGCAGTACCCGTTTTGCCTGCCACTTGCACTCCTCGTAAAGAAGCAGCATTACCGGTACCATGACTCACGACCTCCACCATCATTTCCTTTATTGTATCAGCTAATTGAGGTGTCGTTACAGTAAGCCACTCTTCAGGCGCAAACTCTTGCACTTTACTCCCCTTATCATCTGTAATTGTACTCACAATATAGGGTTTCATTATTTTTCCCTTATTTGCAAAAGAACTTGCAAGCATTGCCATGCGCAAAGGAGTTACCAGTAAACTACTTTGACCAATCCCGACTTGTGCCAAATCACCATTCCCTAATGCATTAAAATCAGGTAATCGAGACATTGCCTCTTGCAATTCGGGGCTAACAGGACGCTTAAAGCCATATCGTTCAAACGTTTTCGCTAGCCGCTTACCACCTAGTTCCAAGCCTAATGTGCCAAAAAACACATTCGAAGACACCGTTAATGCTTCTTTTATATTAATCTTGCCATAGACTTTTCGATTGACCTCTTCTAGAACATAATCAGGAGGAACTTTCAAAAATCCTTCACTATTGATCGTTCGCTTCTGATCTATAACCTGTTCTGTCAATGCACCATCAGCAATCATCACTTTCATAATGGATCCTGGTGGATATAATCCTTGAACCGACCGATTCAATAACGGGCTATCTGTCGCAGTTGAAATATGATTCCATTGTTCATTTAAGGTGTTGGGATTAAAACTAGGCTTGCTTACCATCGCTAAAATAGCACCGGTACGTGGCGACATGACAACAACAGCACCACGATGATCACCAAGCGACTTATAAGCGACTTCCTGCAATTTGGCATCTAATGTCAATACTACATTATTACCAACCTGATTGGTCCACAAATGACTAATGGCACCTAAATGTTGTAGCTGATTATTCTTTCCTGTCAAATAGGCATTAAATGTACTTTCAATACCTGTTTTTCCATAGGTTTCGCTATCATAACCTACCACATGAGCCGTTATCGCACCATACGGATATTGACGTTTAAATCCATCGCCATCCCTTTCGCTATAAGCTAATTTTTGACCATTTTTATCTACTACCATACCATACTCAATTTGATGTATTGCCTCAGCATTGCGACGATTTAGAGGATGAGTTGCTAGGAAATTGCTTTCTACAACCTGTATATATGACAAATAAATAAATAAAATAACCAGTAAACTGAATAGACAATATGCTACTTTTCGGATGTTATCAGCAATCACCTTCATGTCATTTCCCATCATAGATTCTCACTTCCGATATGGTAAATAACATACCTAATAAAATAAAATTTGCAACGATTGAGCTACCACCATAACTAATAAATGGCAAGGTTATACCTGTTAGTGGGAAAAACTTAGTAACCCCACCGATGATAAGAAAAATTTGCAGTGCCAGAGAAACCGCCAAACCACCAGCCACTAACATACTAAATGGCTTGGTTGCTAATAAAGCACTGCGAAAAGCGCGATACACCATTATCATATATATGATAATCACTGCGCCTGCTCCGACAAACCCCATTTCTTCGCCTATCGCGGCAAAGATAAAGTCCGTGTGTACTTCAGGAATCATACTCGGAAAGCCATAAGTAAGACCGCTCCCCATAATTCCTCCCGAACCAAAAGCAAATAATGATTGTACGATTTGATAGGCCTTACCACTCGGATCACCCCAAGGATTTAGCCATATATCTACACGAGTTTGAATATGACCATATAATTTATAACAAATCACGGAACCGATTAAAAATAAAATCAGTCCAATCATTACATAACTAAATCGTCCACTTACCATATACGTCATAACCATAGCAATGCCAAAGTATAATAAGGCAGCTCCCATATCACGTTGTAAGATAAACATCATCATCGCCATGCTCCATACTGCAATCAATGGCGCAATAAAGCGTGGATGCGGCAATACAAATGGTCCATAATGCCTAGTCGCTAAGGTAAGTAGCTCTCGTCTTTCACTTAGATAAGCTGCTAGAAATAATACAATAAATACCTTCGCAAACTCAGATGGTTGAAATCTCATCGGGCCAATAATAACCCAACTTTTATGACCACCAATATCTACCCCAAACAAAATAGCAATTAACAATAAACTAACACCAATAAAACCACACACATATTTATAATGAGTCACTTCTTCCAGTCGCCTAGAAATAAATACGGAGAATAAGAAGACGATCAACCCAATTCCAATCCACATGGATTGTGCTAAAAACAAATTTGGCTTCAGTCTGAGAATGGTTGTTAGACCAATACTAACCAGCAGTGCGGCCACCGGCAAAAATAACGGATCACCAGTGTGTCCACTTTTTTGTAGCACGATATTCACCATCATAAAAGCAACCATTAACCCACAAGTGACACCTAACACACTATAATCAACAGAACCACGGGTCAAGCTAACCGCTAAAATACCATTTAACATAATTACACCAGTGATAAAAAGCAATATACGCTCATGGTGTCGTATGTTAGTCATATGTTATGCATCCCCATTTTTCAGTAAGATCGTCGTAATATTGTCAAAACCACCCGCATGTTTAGCCTGAGAAACTAACTTTTCAACAATCGATGAAATAGAATCTTCTTCATTTTTTATCAGTTGACAGATATCTTGTTCACTGACCATATTCGTCAAACCATCAGTACAGAGTAAAAGAACATCCCCTGGCTCCCATTGAATCACACCTGTATCGATTTTAATCAGACAACTCGTACCAACCGCACGAGTTAACATATTTCGTTTTGGATGTGTTAACGCCTCTTCTTTGGTAATATTACCACTCTGCACCAATTCCCAAACCAATGAGTGATCATTCGTGATCTGACTGAATTCACCATCACGCAATAAATAAAGACGACTATCACCCACATGTCCCCATGAAAGAGTATTTCCATCTACATATACTGCTGTTACCGTAGTTCCCATGCCATTGTATTCTTCTTTTGATTGTGCTAATTGATAAATCGATGTATTGGCTTGATTGATTGCCTGTTTCAGCAATTCTTCATGTTGGTATTCTTCACCATTTTCTTTTATATAGTTACGAAGCGTGGTCGCTGCGAGCTTACTAGCAATCTCCCCCGCTACATGACCTCCCATTCCATCAGCCACTGCAAATAAATGCGGCGGTTCACAAACATAACTATCTTCATTCGTTTCTCTGACCAGTCCAATATCAGACATTACATGTACCAGCAATACTTCTCACCCCTCAAAACTAAATGTTACTGCCCCAATTTTAATGACATCACCATTTTGTAGTAAAACATCATCTATTACAGGCTGACTATTACGATATGTTTTATTTGTACTATGTAAGTCAGCCAACCAATATCCCTGTTTATATTTATTAATCGTAGCATGTTCATATGATACAAAAGCATCTTCAATAATAATGTCATTATGTTCATTTCGGCCAATGGAGGTAGTCTCTGCTAATATAAAGCTAGTCTGTGCTAAATACACATGGCCTTTATCGATTACTACAAGTTTCGCTTGCTCATAAGGCTCTATATGATTGTTATTTTTCCCTACCATATTACTTTGTTTTGGCATTTTCAAATCGACAACCACCATTTTGATAACCCTAAACAAAAAATAATAGATCATCAGCAAAAAACTGTATTGCAATACAATACCAATCACATTAAAGACCAATGCTTTCGTAGGCAATTTACTTCACCTCATATAAAATAACGGTATTACCGATTTTAATACGATCTCCTACCTCTAGCTCTTTGCGCATAATGCGATGCTGATTAACATAGGTACCATTTAAGCTTTTTGCATCATATATAATATGCTTATCGTCTTCATATACAACATACGCTTGTAAACGGGAGGTATTCATATCAGTTAAAGGTAATTCGTTACTGGCACGCCGGCCAATATTAATGCGATTGACACCTACATCCATCTGAGCGCCCGCATCAGGTCCCTCTAATACCTTCAATATTCCCACTATTGATGGTTTTTTAATCATATCACATTCTACTTTATCAAATATACGCGTATCCGAATTCAAGCAACCGCTCTCTGGCTGAATTACTGGATTTTCTTCAGGTAGAGGCTCGCTAAAAGAACTAACAATATGAAAAATTCCTTTTGCAACACTATCATCACTAATGATTTCAACTACTGGTATACCACTAATAGTATATTGTCTTTGTTTTGCTTGTTCTATTAAATAAAGTGATAATTCGCTACAAATAGACTGCCTGTATGATCCTATACGTTCATAATCAATTTTATTTAAAGTCACAATATAAGAGTTTGGTACATAAATTTTTGAAATACCAACTGTCCGTTCATCATCCATTTGCCTAACTAACTGCTTCGCAATCTCTACTGGCTGCAAACCACTTGAAAATTTCTTATTAAAAAATCCCTCAATATATTTTTCAAACATATTCTCCAAATTTCGCACAAACTTCACAGTTATTATCTCTCCAATTAAATTAATATATTTTATTATACGTCATTCCACTTGGATAGTCAAAATAAGGAATGGAACTATTCTCTTTCTGACAATTTAAAAACGAGGGCAATAAATGAATGGATAAACCATTACTTATGCCCACGCCTCGTCTAAAATAGATATACACTCATAGTCGTATTCAAGATATATATACGTATTTTTTGTTGGTTATTCATACAAATCTTCCTCATATTTTCACAAAATCTTTCAACATTTGCCGGGAAGGTTACAAATATTTGCTTTTCATCCGCAAATTGCTAATGCTTTTTACTTGTATTTATTATTTACTTATCGAATTTAAAACCAGCAACTAGTTTTTATCTATAAATAACGGCTACTAAGTCTATTACGCTATATAAAACAATAAAACTGAATACACATACTATAAACCAATACATCCAGGATAAACAAAAATCTTTTCCCTTATAAAATTCGCCTCCCTTATAAGCATCTCGGATAGTCGGAATAATGCTTACTATGCCTCCATAAAGCGTCAATGCTTGTATATCTAAGACCATCTCTTGCCTTCCCAACTTTAAAACGAATAGTTGTTCTAAACCGTTATATAGTACGCTTAAACAAAAAGCAAAGAAACATAGAATTCCAATTGTATATGTCAAGAACTTCATCATATAAGTACCTCTTTCTATTTATAATAAATTGCCCCAGTTCACCCCATATCCACGTGGAAAATATCCATATTTGCCATACTGTTTAATATCACGTTTAGCCCAGCCATCTATTGTCATAACTCTAAGTAGACTGGTACGATCTTTCCCATTTATATTAACTTTTTCATCAAAAACTAAATATTTCTTATTAGGGCTTACTGTAAGCAAATCGCTGATATAAATATCTTTAGCGATAACCTTTTTCGTAGCGTCAGAAATGTCATATAAAATTATCTTTTTTTCCCTATCATCAAAATAGAAAAAACTCCTCCCTTTCTCAAGCCAAACCGGAAACGTTCCTTCTAATAGTTCTTCTGCATTTCCGTTTTCTCTCAAAATCCTTATACTTCCACTTTTAATAAATGAATAATTTTCATACGTTGTTACATCCTTGGCAGCAGTAAGTAATATCGTCCCATCAGGAAAAAGAATCGGTGCACTCATTCCAACGACAGGCTCATCATATATTTTCTGTAATACCTTTTCCTTTAAATTATATTTATACAAATAAAACTTACTTCTCTTTTGGTCCTCTTCGCTTGTAAATATAAGTTCTTCGCCATTATTTGAGAGCAACGGGCAATAAATCTTTTTGTTAGAAGTCACCAGTTCTTCCATTTCATCACGGTTAATTTTTAATACAGCATAGTATCCTTTCTCAATATTTTTTGCTGTACATATAAGATATCCATCTGTCTTATATGGCCAACTAAACTCGTCATAACGAGTGTCTTCAAGATATTTACCAGCCTTGCTACCATTCTCTAATTGAATCAGGCTAATTGATCCCTTTTCTTTTTCATCTGCCCTTAATGGTATTAGCATTGTTCCTGTTAACTCTATAAATCCACCTGCTCGCCAGTACAAATAAGCTACACTCATACACATAAGCATAATCACTACTTTTACTAATCTCCAACGATATTTATACTGCATAAACAACACTCCTTAAAATGACTTATCCAATGTATGGGAATAACCAAGGTCGCAGATAGGCGATACAAAACAACCTGCCCCTCTGTCCCTTCTCTTACTTTTACTCAAATTTATATAGATACAATAATCCTTAGAATTACTTTATCCAGTAAATGGGGCTTATAAAACCAGAATATTTACTGATACCTTTCTTAGCTTGCCACCCATCTATCGTCATTACCTTAAGAAACGGCACTGTTGGGCCTCCTTCACGTCTTTCAAAAAATATTATGTATTTTTTATCTGGACTAACTTGAATACTACTCCGGATTGATATATTTTTTTTAATAACCTTTTTTATTTTTGTGGAAATATCATATATTATCACCGATCTTTCTTTATTATCAAAATAAATAAAGTTTTTCCCCTGCTCTAGCCAGGTCGGGGAAATTCCTCTTGCTAACTTTTCTGTTTCTCCATTAGAGTACAGCCTTAATATATTTTCGTCAGTTGCGAATATTATAGAATCGTCTGATAAAATCATTGGGTTATTTATTAAGGTACTCGGATCATCATAAATTGTTGTTAAACTCTTGTTCTTTATATTGTATTTGTATAAACAGCTACCTTGCACAAATACAATTTCTTCATCATTATCTAATAAGATCGGGTACATGATATGGGTTTGTGAAGTCATTATCTCGTTTATTTTATTTTCTTTCACCTGTAAAATCGTATAATATCCGGTTTTCAGGTTTTTTGCCGTACATATAAAATCGCTATCACGTTTCTGTGCAAACAATATCTCATCGTACGAATCATCTCCAAAATATTTTTCAATCTTTCCGTCTTCATTAAGTGACATAGAATAAATAGAACAGTTCTCATTTTCACTTAATTTCATGGTTGCTAGTATCTTCCCATCAAGTTCTTCAGTTAACTTTTTTTCCATCCAGTTTAATCTAAATTCATTAGCAAGAATAATTAATATTGCCAACACTATTGCTATTATAACTACATTTTTTTTGTTGTTGTCAAACATCAATTACACCTCTTTTGCTGTTTTGTTATTTTCTTTACATTATTAGACAAAAATATAAAATTTCCTGTATTATACAAAATATATTATAAAGAAGGAACTATGCACAAGGGGCAAAGAATTGCAATCTTCTTATGCCGTAGTAAACTTAGTAATACTGAGAGTCACGGGACGGGACAAAATTATCACTATCAAATACACAACGCCAATTTTGACAAATATCTAACAAAAAAATGACCCAAACCATCAATCCCTCAAGATTAATAGTTTCAGTCACGTCTGTACTGCTGTAATAATATTAATGTTGCAATTTGCTTACTTCACCTAGCGGTAAGCCAGTCATTCGCAAAATGAATTCAACTAGACTACCTGCGGCTAACATTTTAAGAGCGATATCAATTTTATTTTGTTGTGCACCTTCTTCTCGACCTTTCAATTTTGCAGTCTGCAATGTATCTTTATCAATTAATGCGGCAGGAGGTTTGTTTTGCAAAAGGGAGAGCATACTTTCCTATTTATAATATGACAAAAAAGTACCTTCCCCCTGACAGTCCAATCTAATCGTGTACACGAAAAAAGGCATCCCAATACGGACGCTTTGCCCAGAAAAAAGGGGTTGGCGATAATGTGTCTCTTGCTCTTTTAGAAAGGCTTCCAGTTTCACTCAAATACTGTGGTGCAATTTTTTGTGCGGTAGACAAATCAATTAAAGCTATTGCAACTAGAGCATCCCCGCGGTAATATTCTTTTTCATCCCTGTCTTGAAGAATTTGTTCTAGGACGGGAATTGAATTTTTATCACCAATATTACCAAGGGCTAGTATAGCGTATCTTCTTCGCACTATATCTTTTTTCAATATTTCTTTTTCAAGTATGGGTACCATTTTGGAACCGCCAAGAATTAAAGAATCGATAAGCTGATCTTCTGCTAAATCCTTTTCCGTATAATAACGAGTTAAAACTTGCTCCGGAGTACTAATAAATCTTAACTGGACAAAATCAATTACCCAGAGAGCATATAATAGCAAAAATGGAGAGAGAATCACTAAAAATACTATTATCAAAATTATTCTTGCGCTTCTTGCTTTCAAGTATATCCTCTCCTTACATATAATTTATTTATATCATTTCGAAAACAGGGTGTTTGGCAAAAAAGAGGGCATATTCCCCTATTGGGGACAATGGGGACAGGTTATTTTGTCCCACCTAAACTATATTAAATAACCCTTGAGAATTTTATATTCTTTTAATGCACAACACATTTATGACTTCTTGACAATATTATGTTTTATCAGGACAAAACAACCTGTCACGTCTCTTACTTTTACTCAAATTTATATAGATACAATAATCCTTAGAATTACTTTATCCAGTAAATAGGGCTTATAAAACCAGAATATTTACTGATACCTTTCTTAGCTTGCCCACCTATCGTCATTACCTTAAGAGACGGCACTGCCGGGCCTCCTTCACGCCTTTCAAAAAATACTATGAGGGAAGTCACGATCGAGTAGCCGAGGCATCACTGCCCCAAGCCCTCACAGAACCGGACTTGCCCAATTAAGGCATCCGGCTCTTCACAATATCATTCACATTACATAGCTTTTTCCTGCACCTAGTTGAAAGATGTT
>Ga0074193_1002205_pt1 | contig 18636 bp, 18 predicted proteins | sample EPASupsiteHSE605_FD_64523 | JGI IMG/M metagenome (GOLD analysis project Ga0074193, IMG submission 64523) | Bioremediated contaminated groundwater from EPA Superfund site, New Mexico - Sample HSE6-05 | ecosystem: Environmental > Aquatic > Deep subsurface > Groundwater > Contaminated ... | reverse complement strand
ATAGCTACTTTAACCACTGCCGTAATGCTTGCTAAAGTAAGCGGTCTCGATACCCTTATTATAACATCCATCGCCCCTAAATCCATCACCGCCCCTATTGCGATCGAAATAGCCCTTATCACAGGTGGTGACCCAGCCATTGCTGTGGCCTTCGTAGTCTTTACAGGTACATTAGGTTCGATGATAGGTGCAAGTTTCCTTACCTTATGCAAAATAGATAACCCTGTGGCCAGAGGTCTTGCTATGGGAGTAACTGCCCACGGACAAGGTACGGCCACTATCCTGGCAGAAGGACAAACCCAAGGGGCAATGGCAGGGGTGGCTATGGCGTTAGCTGCTATTTTCATTTCAATCATTGCTCCATTTTATATTCCCTTACTTGTGAGCCTATAGCTATATAAGTATTTTTTTACAAAAAAGGTATATACTAACTATATATTGAATGATTTTGATATATAGTTAGTGTAGGAGGAAACAGCATGACAAAAATCAATCTTGAAGAAGCAAGCAGACCGCGAATGTATTCTTTTGATAATTTAAAAGGGTTTATTATTCTTTTAATGGTTGTATTTCATGTTGCAATGGGCTATACGACTTGGGATCTTAAGTGGTGGTATGTCAATGATATTTATAAGAGCATGTTTTTTGATCTATTCATACTAGAAACAGATGTCTATATTATGCCAATTATGTTCATGATTGCTGGTTTTTTTGCAGCAGCGGCTTTGCCTAAAAAAGCACTCACTCTCTTTTGGCAAGCTAAATTTAGACGTATTGTTCTGCCATGGATTGGCGGAGTATTACTAATTGCCCCGCTTATAGCCTATAGTGCCATTTTTAGCCGAACAGATATAGCGCCCAATTACTTCACTTTTTTGTCCAAGGACTTTTGGGGCGCATATTACCAGCAGGCCCATTATTGGTTTTTAGGTATATTATCCCTGTTTTTTTTCTTGCTTACTATTGCCTATCAATTAAATCCTGCCTATTTTAAGATACCGCCTCAGATAACCAAACCTCCTATGTGGTTTTTCCCTTCTTTTGCTCTCCTCACAGCTGCTTTGTTCTTTGTTCCTAATTTATTTTTTTGGAATGATTTATGGGTAAACGTCAACTTTATTTTTATGATTCAGCCTGTAAGGATCGGTGTATATCTTTGTTACTTTTGCTTAGGAGTCTATGCCTGGAAAAATTCATGGTTTACCCCAAATGGTTATCACCCACGTTTACTGCCATGGGGACTTGCGGCATCTATTATGTTTTTCGTTTTCCTGGCTTATCGGATAACCTTCACCTTTCCACCGATTACTACAGTACTGGTTAAAGCCGGTCATGCCTTGACCTTTGCTGTTTTTTGTTTAACCGCTTCATTTGCTTTGATTGCATTCTTCCAAAAATTTGCTGATAGCGATCATTATTTATGGCGCAGATTAGCTGCTAATTCTTATACTATTTATTTTATCCACCAGTGTGTTGTCATTCCTCTGGCATACCTTGTGCAAACCCTTCAAATTAATATATTTGTAAAATATTTGGGCGTAGCTACTACGGCAGTTATTTTATGTTTTTTGATTTCTGAATATATTATCAGCCCGGTTTTATCCCCACAGAAAAAAGATGGTACAATCCCTTCTATCCGATAATGAACAGTCCAAGGGTTAGGTTTCCTATTATTACAGACAAAGTTTAACACCCTTAGAAGTGATAAATAGTACCAAACTGCCCATTGCCTGCCGAAATAAAAAGTCAGCACCTTTAAAAGGATGCTGACTTTTCGTTTTTCATAGGGGATATACCAACCTCAAACATTCTATTCCAAGGAAAAGATACCTCTGCTTTTTGGAAGGGCAGCCACTCTATATGCTGGGCAGCAAATACTTTCATTCGCTGTTCTGTTTCTGCTATAAGCTTAGGCGTTATACCATTTAGCTGAACATCACTGCTACCTTGCGGCACGAGTATCTCCCTGAGCAATGTACTGCGTATATTGGCCTGATAAGCCCAATCATCCAATAGGCGAACAGCAAGCAACGCTTTCCGATTCGAGCTGCTCATGTTTTGCGCAAATACAGCCTGACCGATTGTATAGCCAATTGTATTACTAGCTGTATTCCAGCCTGAATAAGATTGCAACTTGGGAATGATCTTACTTTTTGTCATCTCATACATAAGGGAATTATCTGACCCATTGGCAAAAGCAATATCAGCCACTGCCACTTTTCTGTTAGCCAGCACATAGGACTGTATTTCTTTTACAAAAGAGACCGTATCAGGATTGGCTTCTTGAGGATTGATTCCCCCAGCTTCTCTGGTCCAGCCGTCAACTGGTGTATGGACGGCAAGAATCATATCAGCCACTTTCTCGGATAATAAGGGTACACCACCTACAGCAATGATATGATTCCGCACTGTTTGACCTATTTCAATATCCTCATAAGAAGGAATAGTCTGCTCACCGGTTCCTTGGCTATACTTCACAGCCACAGAAGGTATTTTAAACATTAAATCATTAGAGGCTCTAGCAAGCAGAACCATGCCTAATTGATCGGCCCCTGGAAAGGATAAGTATTTACTAGCCGATAAAAAAATTGTTTCCGGATATAACCACCGAGATTCCTGGTGGGATCTAGAATAAGGAGAGGCATCATCACGCCCTAGCAGCAAATAAGCAAATACATCTTTTTTAACTTCACGAATCAGTTCTACATTGACTGCAAAATTTTTCTCGCGCCTCTTATACCAATCTGCTAATACTTCTTTAGGAACTTCAGCTATCAAATTCTTAAGTTCTTCCTCTTCCTGTGACTTTAATCCCTGTACTTCCAGTTTATCTTGGAGGGCGTTAATCTGAAAAATAGCCGGTCCATATATCTCATAGTAAGGCGGCTCCACTCCGCCGCTTGATGCATGGGGACTGCGCATAATGGTACTAAATACATATATACGAACATCAGGATGATCTTCTTTTAATTTATGAAAGTTTTTAACTCGTGTGGACAGCACATCTTTATCCAAATTATGGGTACGCGAAGCAACAAGTCCTCCATATACCAAAGCATCTGCAGATACTACGATAGCATCTGCTTCATGGGCATGCTCAAATACCCATTTCCATAGAATATCCGGATTCGCATTTTTATTTCTATTGGCCAAATAATCTTCTGGTGGCACCAGTATCTCAAAGCCGCCCTTTGCCACCGTATCAACCACATAATCAAGACTAACAGGACGATTATCAAAAGGCACATACATAATAGTCTGAGCGTAACCCAGTTCATGAACAACCAAGAACCAGAGAAAAACCAATACAAAAATTATTCTTTTATTAATCAATCTTATCAATCCTTTCATCGGCAAAGATATCTGCCAGGAGAGGTTCTTTAAATACAGCTGTCAGATACTTATACCTAATTTCTTCGATATTAATATCCGCAATATCATCAGGAGCATCAACATAGTCCACATTCCATTGTGCAAACCTTACATAATTAGAAGTAAAGTCACCAAAACAAACCTTAATCGGCGGCTGCTTTGCTAGCTGCTGCAATTGGCGATCAAGATCCTGAGTACAGTAATAATTACCAAGAATATAAGGATAGGATACAAATCCAATATTAATGATCGCAGCTCCTGTCAAGACAACCCCTAGATAACGTATTGTTTTTTTTGAGTCCGCTAAGGCAAATGCTGCAACGATAATCGATGCCAGCCAAAATTGAGGCACATACCGGGCCCACCAAGCTTCAGGGTTAATCACTACTGTGAACATGATACTAGCAAACAAACCCACACCATATCGCTGCTCTGAAGTTCTAAAAACCAGCATGAATAGTAGTATAACCAAGGTAATAATCAGCATACCGCTAAACCAAGGGCCAAAACCCCCAATACGAATATCAGCTCCATATACAAAAGGCCTAAGTTCCCTAGGCTCTACTGTAAAAGGTATTTTAACAGCAGGACCTTCTGCATCAAATTTATTAGATGATAAAGAAAATAGGGAAATGTAGAGTTTTTGCCCAGGGCCCATCTGCATAAAACCTGGCGGCGAATTACTGGTCATAATATCCATGGTCTGGGTTCTTGCCCCATATAGGGGATAAAAGGGGTGACCATAATACACCGTATTTGTAACATATGGATTATAGCCAATAACACAAAGACCAACAAATAGGCCAATAATAGATGATTTTGCAAAATTCCCATACAAATGCTTATGTTTAAGCAACCACAACCAGCCTCCTACCAGAACAATACATGCCACAACATATACAACACCTGTAAACTTAATATTGACTATCAAGGCAATACTCATAATGAAACTACTTAATACAACATAATCATGGTGAGTAACAAGCCGGTATGATAAGGCAAGTAAACATAATAGCAGTGATGCCAGCTGGCCATCAATATAAAAACTGAAAGCTTGATAAATACTAATAGGATTGAGTGCCAAGAGGGAACTTAACAATATGGATTGCCAGATGCTAAACCTAGCCTGGGTGTTCAGCGCCGATAGGGCCAACAAGAAGGATATGATCATAAGTAAGAAATTAAATACCTTGCTTTGTTCGATCTGTCCTGTGGCCGTATACAGTGCAGCTTCATAAAGCCAAGGTCCTTTAGCATAGTGATTGAGTAAGACGGCCGAATGGGATCTATCCTTCGTGATATAATCATGCAAAGGATTCCAGTGATGGACCAGTTGGTTTATTGCTTCCTGATGATATACTTGGCCGTCATAGGAAATATCGTAAAATAACCCACTTATGTACATAAAACAAACAAACAGAAGAACTGCCCACATACATAATCGAGCAAAAATCCGCCAGGCATCTTGCTTAAAATAATAGTGAGTAGCAATAAGCCCATAAATAGCAGTACACACCACAGACAGCCAAATCGTTACTGTTGTCAACGGTATCCCTGCTGCAAAACCCAAGCTTGTAAACATTAATATAAAAAATAGTAATGACAATAAGGTCGACCCTAATAATAAACTAAACGAAACTAACATAGATCTCTCCTCTTATATCTTATTTAAAATATAAGCTATAATAACTCCTAACATAAGACCGCCTAGCACCTCTACAGGCTGGTGTCCTTGGCGTTCGCGCAGCAAGGGTTGCGTCCCATTTTTCGGTAATATATGTTGGTTAATAGCACTGGCGTGTTTACCAACTGCCCGCCGAATACCTAAGGCATCAATGATCGTAATCATTAGTATTGCCACTCCCAAACCAAAAACTGGTCCAACTCCGTCTGCCAGACCAATGAAAAATACCGTGCTGCTCATTACAGTTGTGTGAGTGCTAGGAAAACCGCCATTACCAATTAACTGGACAGCTTGCCCAGGAAAACGAATAAAATTAATTATAAACTTTAAAGTGCCTGCTGCAAACCAAGCAATTACCGGCACTAGAGCATATTTATAAGCCATCATAACCTCCTCTAGGATTTGGCAACAAGAACAATGCCTGCCAAAATCAGTACTGCACCACCCACTCGCAGCCAACTCATGGGTTCATTAAAAAGAAAGTAGGACGCAATAAAGATAAATACATAAGCTAAGCTCACCATCGGATAAGCATAGCTCAGCTCAACTCTCTTTAGGGCAATAATCCATAAGATTGTACTAATACCATATAAGAATAAGCCAAGTACAATCGGCCATTTGATTTTCTCTAGCAGAGTATTCCCAGGATTGTCTACCATCTGTAGTGCACCATATTTAAAGGCAATTTGCCCCACTGCGCCAATAGATACGGAAATAATAAGTAATAATAAATCTTTCATGGCAGTACCTCCTACTTAACTTCATCACCCTGCCTAAAAATGTCTTGCCGCTCGGCGTAACAAGCATAACCCAGTTAGGCATTCATAAAAGAATCTCCTATTCAAAGCAATATAAAATAATCACAACCATCACTGCGAATAACAGGACAGTGACCAAAATATGATGATCCTCCAGTAAAACTTCCTCCGGCCTACCGCCTTTACCCTGCATATGAATTAAATATAAATACCGAAAAATCCCATACATCACTAACGGAATTGTCCACATTAGGTGAATGGTATGACCTGATGTAAAAGTAAAGAGGGAATAACTGATAATGGCCGCCGTGGTTACAATACTATTTAACTGATTGAGAAGCTCGGGCGAGTATTGGTCCAGCACCTTACGAAACTCGCCTTTATTTTCGCTTAACGAATATAATTCATGGCGGCGTTTGCTGATAGCCAAAAACAAGGCAAGCAGCATCGTGCAAATTAAAAACCAGGGAGTAAATGCAATACCAATAACTAAACCTCCGCCAATGGCCCTGAGTACAAATCCAAAGGCAATTACCATAATATCAACAATCACTATATTCTTCAGTTTCAGGGAATAAGCTATATTAATAATAAAATACCCTAAAAGCAGTAAGCTAAACCAACTATCCAAGAACCAGGCCAGAACTAATGAACAAAACAATAATAAGCAGCCAAAAATCAAAGCGCGTAAAGGCTTTAATTGGCCGGAAGCGATGGGCCGATAACATTTCTCTGGATGGTTTCGATCCGCATCTCTATCAATATAATCATTCAAGACATATACACAGCCTGAAACCAGACAAAACAAAATAAAGCCAGCTATACAATCAATCAGCATCTGGACTGTAACTATTTTAATCGAAAAAATCAGCGCGGCAAAGACCAACAAATTTTTAGTCCACTGTTTAGGACGAAGAATTGCAATATAAGGTATTGATTTATACCAGCTCATTAAGCAAATTTCCCATCATGAATTCTTCCTTTTTACCCCAGATAACCTTCAGGCAATAATCTTTTTTAAATCGAAAATATAACAAATGCATCGCATTCAGCTCCTATTTTATTATCAACTCTTTAAATACTATACTAAAAATATCCAATGGTGCAAAGTAAAACTTTTATTTTTAGGCAAAAAAAAAGCTCTGACCTAGTATTTATTACTTGGTCAGAGCCTACAATTATATATTTGCCAATAGTTGTTGTAATACTTTATATTTGGCATTTGTGTAAATTTGATCAAAGTCCACAATATACCACTCGCCATTGATTTTTTCTAAACCAACCGGCTTAATCGTCATTTTAAAACTATTTTGTTCCTGCATTGTAACAACAACTGCAGCATAATTACTTTGCTGGGCTATCTGCTTAATTGAAAAAATATTGGAATTCTTAATTTGTTCTACCCCAGTCTGCCCTGTCATAAATTTCAATACAGTATTGGGATCTGCTTTGGAGGCAGCAGACACATATAATGCTGCTTCATTCATATGACCGCTTTTAGCTGCATCAAAAAAAGTTTTTACTGTACCCTCAGTACTAAGTCCGGCAACACGCTGAATTCCCGATCCTGAGCCGCCGCCGCATCCTGCAACAAGCAGCATAACCATTAGCAAACTCAAGGCCAGCAGATTCTTTATACTATTTTTAAACATTTGCTAAACCACCTTCCTCACAATAATTCAACATAAACTTATTATGTATTGCTGTATTATACCATGAACTGACTAACTAGTCACCTTCCATTATAATACAATTAAGCAAAGCTATCCCATGAAAAAGAAACATTACATCTTCAGGAAGTACACCAGTCAAAGCATGACACATTAAACCTTTTTCTCGGCTTTGATAATTTTTCAAGACTATCATATTAAACACTAACAATCCGACATGCATAACTTCTCTATCAGCAATTCAAACTAATCAGCCCTATTTTGTTCCTCCTTACGCTCGGCCTGTTTAATACCCCATAGTGCTCCACCATCTTCAGGGTTTATTATTAATGCCCTATTAAATGCGCTAATAGCCTCACTATATTCCTTTCCCTTAAGGTACTTATAGCCATCTTTCATGTGATTAGCGTAGTGGTCAATGTTGTTACAATTAACATCAACAAAATAATCGGAAGTAAAAGCATTTCCATCGTAATTCGACATTTGTGCCAGCTTATATTTTGAATAATAGTTAACCAACCCATCTGTCGACTCAATAACCCAATTTCCTTCTTTATCGACCACTCCTATTTTTTTTTGATACCCCACTAATGCAAAACCATTCTGAAACTTTGCCGCTCTTTGGGCAAATTTATCCAGTACAGGTTGAACTATTATCTTCCCTTGTTTATCAATAAATCCCCATTTATTATTAAGCTCTACCAGCGCTCTCCCCTCATGAAAAGGAATAGCCATATCGTACTGCGGAGAAATAATCACTGCCCCTTTTTTATCGATATATCCATATTTACCCCCTATGGAAACTGCCGCAAAACCTTCAGTGAAATACCATGCTCCGAGATAACCTTTATATTCCAATGGAATAACAAGTTCTCCGTTTAAATCAACAAATCCCCATCTATCGCCTTTTTGCACTGCAGCAAACCCTTCTGTAAAGGAATATACTCTATCATATTCTGGCTTAATTATCATTTTTCCAGTGGTGTCTATAAAGCCAAACCTGTTATTTTGCTTTACCGCAGCACGTCCCTGGGTAAAAGCATTTGCCTTCTCATACTGAGGAACAATCACGACCTTACCTGTCTTATCAATATAGCCCCACTTATTATTAATACACACTGCACTAAGCCCTTCAAAAAAGCCAGATACAGTATCGTATTGAGGGAAAATCACCATCCGATCCGTACTATCGACAAATCCAAACTTTCCATCATCTTTTACAGAAACCAGTCCATCGGAAAAGTGGGCTATATCTTCAAAACGTGGTGCAACAACAACTTTTCCGGCAATGTCGATTAATCCATACTTTCCATTGACTTCTATCATTGCCATGTTATCCTCGCCAAAATCATAAATATGATCATATTGCGGCAAAACAATCCATCTCCCAGTGGAAACTAGCATCAACCCACACTTTATACTGTTGGGTAGTTCAACATGATATTCCATTACATCATTACGGTCATAGCCAAGTTCCTTCGCATTCACTACAAAAGGAAAAAGGCAAATTAACATCACCAATAAGAAGGGTATAGCTAACCTTAGCAATTTATTATTCATGATATTCCTCCAAAATCACATTCACATCTTTAAGGGGACAATGGGGGGAACAATGGGGACAGGTTATTTTGTCCCACCTAAACTATATTAAATATCTCTTTTGGGTTTGATATTTTCTTAATACACAGCACATTTACGACTTCTTGACAATATTATGTTCTATCGGAACAAAGTAACCTGTCCCATGTCCCATTACTGCTGATCAGAACTATATAACTATGGTTCTTACGCCGCTTGCGCCGCTGAATCATCAATCTTCCGAGCAGTGAGATATACGCCAAAAAGAATACATGCTCCTCCGACGCATTCACGCCAGCCAATATGTTCATGCAGCAGTACAACAGAAAGCAGCATACCGGCCAAAGGAATAACATTAAAAAAAATAGACGCCCGGTTGGGTCCTACAGCCGATACCCCAACATTCCACCAATTGAAGGCTAATATTCCGCTGCCCGCAATCATATAGATCATAGACAACCAGCCAAAATAAGAAAGGTTATGAACACTAAATTGCCCCTCAAACAAGGTAGCTGCCCCCATGAAGACAGCTCCGGCAAGCCCTGCCCATGCAGTAGTAGCCATCGGCGACATGTCCCTAAGTACCCTCCGGCCTAAGAGAGTATAAGCAGCCCAGCCCAGTTGTCCACCTAAAAACAGCAAATCTCCCTTATTAAAAGCTAGATGCTTTATCACTTCCATAGAGCCATGTGCTACTAAAAAAACAACACCACTCATGGATATTAGCACACCTATCCATTGCCGCATACTCAGACGTTCCTTAAGAAACATACCAGCCATAAAAGCCGTTAGCGCAGGAGTTAGTGCTGATACCAGAACACAGTTTATCGCTGTGGAATACTTTAATCCTGTAAATTGCATTCCATTATTGATGCCTACACCAGTTAAACCCATAAGAATCAAAGCCGGAATATGCTGTTTGGGCGGAAAGGCTTTCTTTTTTTCTTTAAGCAGCATAATGGTAATGAGTATCAGACTAATTCCCAAAAAGCGCACCAGCACAATCATAGTAGGCGGCATTTCCCCTAATACACTTTTCACTGCAATAGGATTTGCTCCCCATAAAATTGCAGTAGCCATTAAAAACAAATAAACTTTTCTCGTATTATCTTCCATATACTTACCTCTTAACCAGCTGCATTAAATTTTCACGCGAATGGCAGTATATCATATTTTACCACTACGCCACGAGATATTCCAGTTGCTCGTTCAATCTGTCGAATAGATAACCATTCAACCCCGTCCCCTGACACCTTCTTTATATTTATATTTTTTTACATTTCAGAAAGCAAGTAATGCAGTGCCTATTTTCCATGTTTTTGAATTAATAATCTTATAAATAGTATTATAACCCAGCACAGTGTGATGAGGCTTACTATACTAAAAATAAGTAGGTTTGTTGCATTTCCTTTTCCCTCATTAACATTTAAATTCCACAAATCCAACAAATCCCAAAAACTTAAATTCGTATTATTTTGCATTACTAAAAAATCAGGACTATATGTAAGATACTTTACTGGTATTTCATTTTGTACTGCATACTCATGGTCTAAATACAGTGTTTTATAATAATCATTATATACAATATCATGTTTGTAAATGATCCTACTGGTGACACCCCACTTACTACGATGTTCACGTCGTTCAGGTACACATCTAATGACGGTGGCGATAGCTTCAACACCATGTAGTTTAACTTGGGTAACATCTAGCGCAATTGACCATGTTGCTGAAGCACAAAAATAAGTAAATAACGAAAGTATTACTATAAGCCAAATTCCAGTCCACTTTCTCGACTTATAAGTATGTTGTTCTGTGAGCATATAATCATTCCTTAATTTTTGTAGTTAATCGCATACCTATGTTTATTCTCACCAGCAAGGATTTCTCCTCAATATCATATCTGCGAAGGGAAGTGAGCACACAAGGGACAATACCAGCAAGTCAACTGAATAATTACAATCCACTATCCTTAATCCATTTCTGTGATATTTTCCCTGAATACATGACTCACAGGGACGGTTCCATCGAGTCATATCTACTACTTTAGACTCAGGGGGAACCGTCCCCTTGAGTCTACGTTCCCTTGTCTAGCTACTTACATGCAATAATCATTTTGAAATAAAAAGCGCTCATAGACAATTCTAGAGCGCTTGAGGGGTAATTTAGCCTTATAGTTTAGCTAATATTTGATTAAACTCTTCATCTGTTGCTACTTCTCCAGAAAGACAGGGGTACTCTTTATTTTGCCAATAAGATAAATTTTTCATATTTTTTCTAACGTTTCTTTCTGCAAAATTTCTAGTCATAGAGGAGTCTAAACTCATAAAAAATTGTACTCCTCCTTCAAAAATTTCTTCACAAGATTTAACTTTTTTATCTTCGTTAACACAGTGAATGCAAAATGATTCACTGCCTTTTTCTAACCCAATCACATTATCACTATCTAAGGGCATTGAACAAGCTGCGCAGAATTTCATGTTTTAAAACCGTCCTTTTTTGCTTTATTTGAATACTCATATACCTCTGGTTAAGTCTTTTACCACTTCGACGCATTCCATTAAATCCCTGTTTTGAGGTTTTAGCTTTGGTGTTACATGGTGGGACAAGAGGGACAGGTTATTTTGTCCCAACTAAACTATATTAAATGACTTCTTGGTAATATTATGTTCTATAGGGACAGAGCAACCTGTCCCCTGTCCTTCCCATGTCCTTTTCCACCACTACTTAAACAGATCAGAATGATTTAAATTACTTAACCTTAACATTTGTCACTGTCCCAGCAACTTGTTTCCATTCAGCAAATTGCTGATCAGTTAACTCTACTTGAACATGTTTACCTGATGCAATTGAAAGCCGATAAGACTCACACATATAATTCCCAAAATCATCATCAGGTATAATTGAAAGCCAAAAAGTATTACCTGATAACCCTTTATTCGCCACTGTGAATGATTTGCTATATTTAACATTATTGTCTTTATCGTAGAATGTAAAATTAGTACTGTCTCTTTTATTAATATTTGAATTCAATTCATATGCATTTTTATAAAAGAACGCGGATATAAAGTAACTGGGTTTTAAACTTAAATCATCAAAATTTAAGTACTTTGAGAGATTTATATCTATACCATCATTGCTACGATATGAGCTACTAACAATATCCTGGGGAACCTCTTTACCACTTTTATACGTCAGATATATCTCAGCATTTACAAGACTTGAAGTGGTAGTTATACAAAATAAAACAAATAAAGCTACTAATATTTTAATCATAAACACCTCATTATAATTTATAATGTATGCTGTCATCTAACATACTTTTTTTATTGACAATCTAGATTTGACTGTAATGATAAGTTATCAACACCTCTTTATTCAAGGTGCAGAGTTGAGACCTTTCTTTTTGTCAACTTCATCTCAAAAAAGGAACGTCCCTGCTGATTTTGCTGCTGATTTTGGTAATATTATGTTTATAGGGACAGAGCAACCTGTCCCCTGTCCTTCCATAGGGACAGAGCAACCTGTCCCCTGTCCTTCCAGTAAGAACTAATTCTTCTAAATCTAAATTCCATTACAAGTTTGAGACGTAATTCTCATCTAAAATGAAATCAATGATAGAATAATATGAGTAAAACTCTCCATTGAGCAAGAGACTAAATATCTCTGCATGTGATAACCAACCATTTTGACTAGGACAATAAAAATAAGCATAGGACACTAGGACACTAGGGACGGTCCTGTTTAACAACTTTTAGACTGAGAAACCAGTTTGACCAAAAGGACCGTCCCCACTGTCCCTCCGTCCGGCGCCTCTAAAATATTAAGAGGTTACCACTATTTCCCTCTTCCTACTACATCTTCCTTTGACTTCCCCATGGGCATACTTTTATGCAAACTCCGCATATACGATCTTGTCGCCCCTGTTTTTGAGCAATATCTTCTAAGCGGCTAATACATTTCCCTAAATCAACGGCTTCTTCTCGAGAATTCGGACGGTCCTCCCACGATATCCCGTGTATAGCTTTTGCTGGACAAGCGTCCTTACATTTCGTGCAATTGCCGCAGCGATTAGAAAGAGGCTGGTCTGAAATAAGCGGTGCATTAATCAACAAGCAAGCGATGCGAACACGAGGTCCAAATTGAGGAGTGACCAAAAGTAGACTCTTCCCTTGCCATCCTAGTCCTGCGGCTTTTGCGACAGCCTTTGTAGATATATGTCCCATCCACTTTTTCGTATCCACTGTCTGTGAGGCAGGAATAGCAAGTACCTTATAACCCATTTTTAGAATCTTTCTCTGTATAAATAAGTTTATTTGATCGAGTAACTGGTTAACAGCAGCATATTGATGCGCATAATGAAGAGTTGGCTCATCTTCAATCTGCTCAAAAATTTCTGGCGACATTTGAATTGCTATAACGACAGCCCTTGTAAAAGAGTTAAGCAAATTTCCAGGGATAGTGTCTATTCCCCTTACTCGCTCTAAGTCGGCAATTCCAACTAGATCTGCACCTAATTGTACAGCATAGTCTTTTATATCTTTAGTAAGAGCCTGTTCCATCACAACTCCTCCTTTCAAAAAAATCTATTTCGACGACTTTATCGCTAATCCTTTCGATCAAACTAAAAACCTTCTAGTTTCCTTTGTAGTAGTTATAAGAGGGACACTAGGGACGGTCCTGTTTGACAACTTTGGGGGTGAGAAACTAGTGTGACAAAAAACACTGCAGACCGTCCCCATTAACACTTACAGCAATAATTATTTTGAAATAAAAAACGCTCATAGACAATTATAGAGCGTTTGAGGATCAATTTAGCCTTGTAGTTTAGCTAATATTTGGTTAAACTCTTCATCTGTTGCTATTTCTCCAGAAAGACAAGGGTACTCTTTATTTTGCCAATAAGGTAAATTTTTCATATTTTTTCTAACGTTTTTTTCTGCAAAGTTTCTAGTCATAGAGGAGTCTAAACTCATAAAAAATTGTACTCCTCCTTCAAAAATTTCTTCACAAGATTTAACTTTTTTATCTTCGTTAACACAGTGAATGCAAAATGATTCATTGTCTTTTTCTAACCCAATCACATTATCACTATCTAAGGGCATTGAACAAGCTGCGCAGAATTTCATGTTTTAAAACCGTCCTTTTGTGCTTTATTTGAATACTCATATACCTTTGGTTAAGTCTTTTACCACTTCGACGCATTCCATTAAATTCCTGTTTTGAGGTTTTAGCTTCGGTGTTACATAGGGACAAGAGGGACAGGTTATTTTGTCCCAGCTAAACTATATTAAAGAGCGTGTCAGGGGACGGAGTCATCGACATTAATTCTTACTTTTAAAACAATACTTCTATTCGTACCCATAAGTATTTTTCGCTTTCTCGCTCTGGCCTTTCAAGGCATACATAATATACCCAGCTTATCTTTCAGATTAAATCAGTGTCAGAAACCCCGTCCCCCTGACATTTCTATGCATATATTCTATAACAGATATCTTAAATTCACCAGTATAACTCCTATTCTTTAATGCTAAACCCTCTAATCCATGATGAGAATAGGCGGCAATCCATATTTGGATCATACCTTTAGCTATTCCAAAATGTCTAACGGCATCCTGTTGTGAGTTGTTTCTTTCCAGGACAAACTGTACTACTTCAAATTTCGTTTCTAATGAGTATTTAGACATACAAAACTGCACCTCCAAATATTAGATTTGTTTGTCTAACATTTGGGGTGCAGTTCAAAGTCTAGGCGTACATAAAATACATATATGAAATACGTCACCCCTGTAATCAATTACAAAGGATATTTTTCTTCGTATCATTTTATATGAGAGGCATAGGAGCTACACGACTCTAAGCATCTTACATACGCGATGCTAATGATAGTTTAAAGCTGTTAATGCAACTCACAATATAACCAACTACTACTCCAAGAATTGCGGGCACTACCCAGCCAAAACTAACATCATACAACGGTACATATTGCACCAACCAATTGTACACTCCAGGCAATAAAATCCCTGCAGCCTGAAAACCATCAGCAAGACTGATTAGACCTGTTAAGAAGATACTACAGACATATACTTCTCTTCTACCATTGATCCATGGTTCAAAAAACACTAATACAATTAACACCATGACAACAGGGTACAAAGCAACCAATACTGGTACTGAAAAAGAAATCAATTGACTTAAACCAATATTTGCAACAAGTGTACTAAATAAGGTAAAACCACCTACCAGCTGCTTATAAGTGAATTTAGGAAACATCTTAACAAAGTAGGATGCACACGATGAAACTAAACCTATACTAGTTGTAAGACAAGCAAAAATAATCGCCACTCCAAGAATCATATTACCCATAGATCCTAAATAATGATTTGCTACACTAGATAAAACAACTCCGCCGTTATAAGCTCTTCCAAATGTTTCAACACTTGTAGCCCCAACATACGCTAACGCTACATAAATAACAGCTAGACACCCAGAAGCAATCAAACCAGCTCCTGCACAAACCTTGGCAATATCTTTAGGTTGTGTAACACCTTTATCTTTAATGGCATTAATAACAACAATACCAAATACTACAGATGCCAGTGTATCCATTGTCAAATATCCTTCTTTAAATCCTTTAAAAAATGGATTTATTGCATATTCTGCTGTGGGCAATGCGAATGATCCCATAGGCTTTAAAACAGGCTGTATTAAAATCACCGCTAATGTAATGAGCAGTACTGGCGTTAAAATCTTGCCTATTCTATCCACTAGTTTAGTTGGATTTAACGATAAATAATAAGTAATTCCAAAAAATACAAGAGTATGCAAGAACAATCCTATCTTATTCATACTGCCATCATTAGGCAAAAACGGCAGTATACCGATTTCAAAAGCTACTGCCCCAGTGCGGGGAATGGCAAATAATGGACCGATAGTCAGATAGATGCTGACCATAAAAAAAACAGCAAAAATCGGATGCACTTTGACTGCTATGGCTTGTGAATCCTCGCTTCCCGATATACCAATTGCTAAAACTCCCAATAGTGGAAGTCCCACACCTGTAATCAAAAACCCTATTACCGCTGGCCAAATATTACTACCGGCCGCTTGCCCTAAAGCAGGAGGAAATATTAAATTTCCAGCACCAAAAAACAGCGCAAATAACATAAGTCCTATGGATACAACGTCTTGAAATGGTATTTTCTTTGACATAATTCTAGTCCTCCTAAATATAAATAAAACAAAAAACTCCTCCTCCTTGGCAAGCCAAGGGGAAGGAGTATCATCCACAGTAACACCCTTGTTATAATAGATAACCAAACACAAAGAAAACTTTCTCAACAGGTCACTATGAACCCGCTCATAATAACGCATGTCGATGAGTGACCGGCTCAGTTTATTCTCAATCTTTCAACTGATAATCTAGGATTTGATATTTTGTTTTACAATTATTACTGTTTACATAATAACACTGTTTTGAACTCATGTCAACAATTTGTATTATATTTTTAATACATTATCTAAATTCGAAATATCAATATCTTTTTCACGCAGTTGTTTTAGTAGATCATTTCATGAATAGTAGTCATCACTGGCAAACATACGCAATCTTCATCGGTATAATAGACAGTGGAAACATATTTTAGTATTTTATTATTCTGAGCGTGTCAAGGGGACGGGTTTATCGACATTAATTCTTACTTTGTAAATAATACTTCTATTCGTACCCATAAGTATCTCTCGCTTTCTCGCTCTGGCCTTTCAAGGCATACGTAATATACCCAGCTTATCTTTCAAATTAAAATCAGTGTCAGAAACCCCGTCCCCCTGACACGTCCGGGGATTGCTTCGTTCCTCGCAATGACAGTCTAAAACTTATACTTTCTAATGATATAGTAAGAAAGGGACACTACTTGTCCATTTATTAAAATGCAAAGAGGGCAAAGAGCCCTTATTTTTATTCTTTCCGCTCTTTGCCCCCCCTGGTGGCCTTTTACTTTTTTATAATAGATAGGGTTAGATAATTTCGACTTTATATTTCCTCAACCAAATATCAGTCTGGATTAAGTATGCGAATAACTGTGGCTGACTCATAAGCTGCCCAAACCAAGGAATAGTAATATCAGCATTCTCCATCAAAGCAAGCGAGCGTATTTTCCCCACATCGATTAAATCATGCAGCGGGGAGCTGCTATCATCTAAAATAGTTAACATCCATTGACGCACTGTATTAAGATATGTTGGATTATGTGTTTTGGGATAAGGACTCTTGCGCCGCCATAATACATCATCGGGAAGTACACCAGTCAAAGCATGACGCAATAAACCTTTTTCTCGGTTTTGATAATTTTTCATATGCCAAGGCACATTCCATACATATTCAACAAGGCGATGGTCGCAAAATGGCACCCGTACTTCCAAACCAAAAGCCATACTCATCCGATCTTTGCGATCAAGCAGAGTTGGCATGAAACGGGTCAAGGTTAAGTAAGTGATTTCGCGAATACGAGTTTCTCGTTGGAGATCACCGGTTAAGGTTCTACTATCTTGGTGTGTAGCTGCGCAGGAACCCGGAAGTTTAGAGATTTCAGCAAGTGCTTCTTCATAGCGTTCCGATAAATAATTCCGGGGCCGGAGGCGGTCAATGAGCTCAGGGGAAAGGACCTGTAAACGGTTTTCTACATGCAGAGCCCAAGGAAAGGTTTGAGCGTTGAGAGCATCCGGACGATGAAACCAAGGGTAGCCGCCAAACACTTCATCGGCACATTCACCGGATAAACCCACCGTAATCTTTTTCTTGATTTCCCGTGAAAAGAGCAACAAAGAAGCATCGACATCTGCCATGCCCGGAAGATCGCGAGCAAAGGTTGCCGCTTTCAGCGTTTCCACAAGTTCTGGGGTATCAAAAATAATGTTGGTGTGCCGAGTTCCGAAGACCTGGGATACTCGTTCAATCCAGGGTCCGTCTGCACCCGGTTGAAAGTCATTGGCATGAAAAAATTTATCATTATCAATGTAATCGACAGAGAATGTTGGCAGAGGGCCTTTGCCATCTTGAGCCAGAGACTGCGCTGCGATGGCAGTAATAGCACTCGAATCCAACCCTCCAGAGAGCAGGGTTCCGATTGGCACATCGGAAACCAGCTGTCGTTTGACAGTATCGAGAAAAAGATCGTGGATCTTAGCTGTCGTTATCTCTAGATTATCTTCATGGACATTATAGGGAAGTGCCCAATACCTGCGAATTTCTCGGCCGTTCGCAGAATATAAAAGAACATGCCCGGGTTTTAGTTCAGAGATTCCTTCATAGATACCGGTTCCTGGAGTACGTGCCGGGCCTACGAGAAAAACCTCAGCCAGTCCTTCCTTCCCGATCGTGGGCGAAATATCCGGGTGTTTAAGTAAGGCTTTAAGTTCTGAAGCAAAAACAAGCGAACCTCTTTTTTCACTGTAAAAGAGGGGCTTGACCCCCAGGCGATCACGCGCAACAAATAGTCGCTGTTCTTCACTGTCCCAGATTCCGAAGGCGAAAATTCCGTTTAAGCGCTCAACGCAGGAGGGTCCCCATTCTAAG
>Ga0074193_1002204_pt1 | contig 18637 bp, 17 predicted proteins | sample EPASupsiteHSE605_FD_64523 | JGI IMG/M metagenome (GOLD analysis project Ga0074193, IMG submission 64523) | Bioremediated contaminated groundwater from EPA Superfund site, New Mexico - Sample HSE6-05 | ecosystem: Environmental > Aquatic > Deep subsurface > Groundwater > Contaminated ... | reverse complement strand
GGAACCCCTTTTGGCAAAAAGGGGTTCCCTCCCCGGACCCCACCCTCCCCAAAACTCTTCATGGGAAGGCATGAAATATTTGCGGGAGAGAACCCGGACGAATCCCGGGCAGGTCCAGGGACGGAACCCCTGTTTAAAACTGGCTCAGGAACCGAACGTCGTTTTCAAAAAACATGCGCAGATCGCCGATGCCGTATTTGAGCATGGCGACGCGCTCGACGCCCATGCCGAAGGCGAAACCGGTGTAGCGCTCGGTGTCGTAGCCCACGGCGTCGAAGACATTGGGGTCGACCATGCCGCAGCCCAGGATCTCGACGAACCCGGTCCCCTTGCACACCCGGCAGGTGTTGGCCCCGACGGAGCCCTTGCCGCCGCACAGGACGCAGGAGATGTCGACCTCGGCGCTCGGCTCGGTGAAGGGGAAAAAGCTCGGCCGGAAACGCACATTGGTGGCCGGGCCGAAGATGCGGCGCACAAAGGCCGTCAGCGTGCCGCGCAAATCGGCCATGGACACGTCCTCATCCACAAGCAGCCCCTCGATCTGGTGGAACATGGGGGTGTGGGTGAGATCGGAATCCCGGCGATAGACCTTGCCCGGGGCGATGACCGCCACCGGCGGCTTCTGCGCCAGCATGGTGCGGATCTGCAAGGGCGAGGTGTGGGTGCGCAGCACCACGGAATCGGAAATATAGAGCGTGTCCTGCATGTCCCGGGCGGGATGCTCGGGGGGCATGTTCAGGGCTTCGAAATTATAGTAGTCGGTTTCGATCTCGGGTCCGGTCACGATGGAAAACCCGAGTTCCTCGAAGGCCTTGCAGATTTCCGCCGTCACCAGGGTGACGGGGTGCAGGCTGCCGCCAAAGGGCACATAGCCCGGGGTCGTGGGATCGAAGCCGGCCAGGGAGGCATCCAGGGCGGCCCGGGACAGGGCGGCCAGCCGGACGTCGTACAGGCCCGTCAGCTTTTCCTTGACCGTGTTGGCGGCGCGTCCGACCTCGCGACGCCCTTCGGCGTCCAGGCCCGGCAGCCGGGCCATGAGCGCGGCCAGACGGCCCTTGCGGCCGAGGTACTCGACCCGGACGGTCTCAAGGTCCTCAAGCGCCAAGGCCTGGTCGAGGCGCGCGGCGCACTCCCCGACCAGGCCCTCAAGCTCGGCAACGAGCGAAGGTCCAGACACTTAATTCACCTTGGCTTTGGCCAGCTCCGCCAGCTTCTGGAAGCTGTCCTTTTCGCGAACGGCCAGATCGGCCAGTACCTTGCGGTCGAGTTCCACGCCGGCCAGGGTCAGGCCGCGCATGAACACGCTGTAGGACAGGCCGCATTCGCGGGCGGCGGCGTTGATGCGCAGAATCCAGAGCTTGCGCATCTGGCGCTTGCGCTGCTTGCGGTCGCGGTAGGCATAAACCAGCGAGCGTTCGGCCACTTCCCTGGCGGTTTCGTACAGCTTGCTGCGGGCTCCGACGTAGCCCTTGGCCATCTTTAAAAATTTCTTATGCCGTTTATGGGCGGCTTGTCCCCGTTTGACGCGCATGTGTCAGCTCCTTCTGCGTGGATATGGACGACGCCGGTACTAGGCGTAGGGCAGCAGCCGGCGCACGGCCTTGACATTGGCCGAGTCGACCAGGGCGCCCTGGCCCAGGCGACGGGTGCGCTTGGCGCTTTTCTTGGTCAGAATATGGCGCAGGTTCTGGCGGCGACGGGTGAACTTGCCGGAACCGGTCTTGCCGAAGCGCTTGGCGGCGCTGCGGTTGGTCTTCATCTTGGGCATGACGGACTCCTGTTGTCTCCGCGCCCTAGGCGGGCGCGGTCGGTTTCTTCACTTGCGGGGCCAAAAGCATGGTCATCATGCGCCCCTCGGTGCGGGGCTCCTGCTCCACCTTGGCCAGTTCCCCCAGATCCACCACAACCCGGGCCAGAATGACCTGCCCCCGGTCCTTGTGCACGATTTCCCGGCCACGGAAAAACACCGTGACCTTGCAACGATCGCCGTCTTCCAAGAAGCGGCGGATGTGCTTGAGCTTGGTCTGGTAATCGTGCTCGTCGGTTTTGGGCCGGACCTTGATTTCCTTGAGCAGGACCGTGGTCGCCTTCTTCCGGGCCTCCTGCAGCTTCTTCTGCTGCTGGTATTTGAATCGCCCGAAATCCATGATCCGACACACGGGCGGCTCGGCGTTGGGCGCGACCTCGACAAGGTCCAAGCCCTTTTCCTGAGCCATGCGCAAGGCCTCGCTGGTGGGGATGATGCCCACCTGCGCGCCGTCATCGGCTATCACCCGCACTTCACGGGCCCGAATCCGGTGGTTACACCGGGGGTCACTACTGGGAGCAGAAGTTATAGCGCATCCCTCCACGCTTAAACGGTTCCTGGCAGTCGGCCGTAATCAGCAGCACGACCTCGTCCAGGGATTTGACGCCGAGGTTTTCCCCGGAACGCAGGCGTACGTTGAGGCCGCCGAGTTCCTTTTCCTTGTCCCCTGCCACGAGCATATAGGGGATCTTCTCAACCTGGGCCTCGCGAACCTTGAAGCCCAGCTTCTCGTTGCGATCATCGAGCTCGGCCCGGATGCCGGCTTCTTTGAGCCGCTCCAGGGCCGCCTCGGCAAATTCCTTCTGGGCATCGGTCACGATGAGGATGCGGGCCTGGACCGGAGCCAGCCACGCGGGCAGCGCCCCGGCCGTGTGCTCGATGAGCACTCCCAGAAACCGCTCCACCGCGCCGAGAATGACCCGGTGCAGCATGACCGGGCGCTTGCGCTCGCCATCAGCATCCGTATAAACAAGATCGAAGCGTTCCGGCAAGGTAAAGTCGCACTGGATCGTGGCGCACTGCCACCGGCGCTCTAAGGCATCCTTGAGCTTGATGTCAATCTTGGGGCCGTAAAACGCGCCGTCGCCCGCATTGACGTCATAGGGCAGGCCCAGCGAATCCAGGGCGTCGGTCAGCGCCTTGGTGGCCCGGTCCCAGTCCTCGTCGGAACCGATGGACTTTTCCGGCCGGGTGGACAGTTCGACTTCATAGTCAAACCCGAAAAGCCCCACAACGTCCTGGACGAAACGGACCACGCCGGTGATTTCCTCCAGCAGTTGGTCCGGGCGGCACAGGATGTGGGCGTCGTCCTGGGTGAACTGGCGCACCCGCAGGAGGCCGTGCAGCACGCCGGACTTCTCGTGGCGGTGCACCACGCCGAGTTCGAAATAGCGCTGGGGCAGATCGCGGTAGCTGCGGATGCGGGACTTGTAGATCAGCATATGCGACAGGCAGTTCATGGGCTTGATGCCGTAGGCCTGCTCGTCGATCTCCGTGAAATACATGTTCTCGCGATAATTGTCGTAGTGCCCGGAGCGCTCCCACAATTCGCGACGCAGAATCAACGGGCCGCGCACCAGCTGGTAGCCCCGGCGCAGGTGCTCGCGACGCTCGAAATCCTCAAGGATGGTGCGGACCAGCTCCCCTTTGGGGTGCCAGATGGCCATGCCGGCCCCGACCTCCTCGGAAAAGCTGAACATGTCGAGCTGGACGCCAAGCTTGCGGTGGTCGCGCTTCTTGGCCTCTTCCAGGTGGTGGAGATAGGTCTTGAGGTCGGCCTCGGCAGCAAACGCCGTACCATATATACGCTGGAGCATGGGCCGCTTCTCGTCGCCGCGCCAGTAGGCGCCGGCCACGGAAAGCAGCTTGACGGCCCGGACCATGCCCGTGGCCGGAACGTGGGGCCCCCGGCACAGGTCGGTGAACGCGCCGTGGCGATACAGCGAGACCGTGTCGCCGACGATGTTCTCGTCCATGATTTCGAGCTTGTAGCCCTCGCCCTGGGAGGCAAAAAGGGCCTTGGCGTCGGCCTTGGGCACGTAGGTGCAGGAAAACGGCTGATTGGCGGCGATGCTTTTGTGCATCTCCGCCTCGATGGCTTCGAGATCTTCCGGCGTAAACGGCCGCTCAAAGGCAAAGTCGTAATAGAAGCCGTTCTCGATGGACGGCCCGATGGTGACCTGGACTGCGGGGAAAAGTTTTTTGACCGCCTCGGCCATGATATGGGCGGCCGAATGGCGGATGATGGACAGCCCCTGGGGGGAATCGGCGGGCACGGGCGCAAGCTCGCGGACCCCGTCCGCCAGCGGCGCGGTCAGATCGCGGACTTCCCCGTCAACCAGACAGGCCACGGCATTTTTGAATCGCTTGCCGGAAATGGCCCGGGCAAGGACCTGCCCGCACGTTTCGCCGGCCGCCGCTTCCAGGGATTTGTCCTCGATTGTGACCTGCACGTCGCCTTCTCCGGGGGTAGTTGCCCCATCGCTCTATAAAGAAAGGGAGGCATAAGCCTCCCTGTGGATTCATGGTAGGACCGGGGAGATTTGAACTCCCGACCTCTTGCGTGTCAAGCAAGCGCTCTCCCCCTGAGCTACGATCCTATATTTTGACCTTGTGGTCAGCAGGGACGAGTAGAACTGCCCCAATCTCTTCCCGAAGTCAACCCCTAATTTTTCATTCCCCAGAAAAACCTGGGAGCCAGAGGCGTTGGCTTCGTTGGCACGTCGTTGGCTCGGGGTAAGTACGGATTTGGGGTGGGGAGGTCAAGGGGTTTTGTTGGGATTTTTTCACGGAGGGAGGAGAAACGGGCGTTGAGGAGGACGAAATAATGTCAATAGTTAATTATTTAAGCATGTTAAATTGAAACCCCAAATAACCCCAGTAATTAATATGCAACACTAACCGCCTAATATAAATAATTTTCTAACAACTTCGACGACAAAATACGACAATACACATGAACTACCCCAATAATGCTCGACACTAGCAACAGGCTTGTGTATACTGCAATACGACAATCAATAACAAGTGAGCTCTTTATGTTTGAAGATCAAATCAGTAAAATTGATTTTGGCGACATTGATGGTCTTTATGATGCGAATTTAAAGCATTATTTCTTAGATGAAAATTACTGGGATAACATTATAAGTCAGCTACCCCCGGCAAAGCCGGGGGCTTGCAATGTGTGAGCCGCTCAAAGCGGCTTAATATTGGGGCCGCCTGAAGGCGGCTATTCCGTTACCAGCTTTAGCTGCTCAAGCCGCTGGTCTTCCTGCTCCTGCCGACGAATGTATTCTCGGATCACCTTTTCGTCACGACCAACGGTCGAAACAAAATACCCGCGCGCCCAAAAGTTCTGCCCAGAGAAATTGCGCGCCCTCCCCTGAACTTCCCGGGCAATATGGATCGCACTTTTTCCCTTTATGAACCCGACCACTTGAGCAACTGCATATTTTGGAGGGATAGCGCTATACATATGGACATGATCTTTGCACAAATGCCCTTCCAAAATGCTGCTCTCACGTTGTCGAGCCAAAACGTGAAACATTTCGCCCAAGCATCCACGAATTTTACCAAATAGCACTTTCCGACGACACTTCGGTATCCAAACGATATGATACTTGCAGTCCCACGTCGTATGGCATAGACTTGATGCACACTTCATCGAAAGCCTCTCCATCGCTCACTTTGAGCTGCTCACAGATGGAGAGGCTTTCTTCTACTCCCGCATAAGTCAAACTTTTGAGGTCCCCCGGCAGAGCCGGGGGATTTCCCATTGGATTAAAAATACATTTTTTGTTATCGGACGAAAAGGGACAGGAAAATCAGCTATCTACAACTGGATAAATCAAGTCCAAAACGACTATGATGCACTTGTTTCAAATTTATCGTTTAAAGATTTCCCCTTTGAAAAGCTTTTAAAACTTAGTGATGACAACTTTTCAAAACCTAATCAGTATCAAAGTATTTGGCGAAATATAATTCTTACAGAAATTGCTGTACTTATTGTTACTGACCAGAAGTGCGAGCCCGACGAAAATTTCCGTCAATTAAGGCAGTATGTCGACCTCGTTTTTGGACAAAATTTGACTGATTTACACAAGCAAATCACGACAAAAGTTGAAAAAAATACAGTTGGACTAAGCTATGTCGCCTTACTTAGCTCGGAAAATTCACAAAGTTTTACACTTGGAAACGGTCTTGACAATATAACAACACTAAACAGAATGCTTGAAACGTGCATCAGAAATTACTTAAAATGCAAGGGCACGATGCGCTATATCGTACAATTTGATCAACTCGATGACAATTACAACCAATACATAGAAAATACTGGTTTTTTCCAGTCAATCATTAGTCTTTTCAAGGCAGCATACGATATAAATCAAACATTTAGAAGTGAAAATATCCCTGCAAAAACTGTTGTATATTTGCGATCTGATATATTTTACAAAATCAATCAATTCGATGCAGAAAGTGCTCGGTGGGATCAATTTCGATATCATTTGAACTGGTCAATTGTAAACAGAACAGATTGGCAAAATCCAAGACTCCTCAAACTTATCAACAAGCGTATAAGCAACAGTTTGCCAGAAATAAGTTCTGAGAACATATTTGATTTAATATTCAACAATGAAAATGTAAATATTGTTTCTAACGGAAAGAAAGAAGATGTCTTCAAGTACATTATTGCAAGAACATTCCACCGTCCACGCGACGTAATTCAGTTTTGTATTAAAATCAAAGAGCAAGCTTCCACTATGAATAAATATTATTATCAAACTATTATAAATGGAGAAAAAGAATACTCTCTTTGGCTCCTCTCTGAATTATCAAACGAAATCGCCCCTCAAATAAAAGAGATCGACACACTTTATGAGTTCATACGCTTACTTGGGACTGGCACCTACTCTCTTACTGATTTTAAACTCAAGTACGCTAAATTTCAAGGTAAAATTGCGATTGACGCGGAAGACCTTTTAAATATACTTTATAATTCAGGTGTAATCATTAATATAAGCAGAGGATCTGGACCTAGCATGCTTTTTTCGGTAATAAGAAATGATCGATCTGTATTCAATAGAGATTTACGTTTTTTTATCCACAAAGGTGTGAGAAAAGGATTGTATGTTTCAAAATTTCAAAGGAGATAAACATATTATATTGTTGAGTAGCAGACGATTTCCTATCCCTTCCAACCCAAAGCCCACGTCCCCCCCTTTTCACAGGACGACGTGGGCCATTTTCCAACTATTCCCAAATAATCCAGCTAGCTAACTATTTTTTCTCGAGCACGATCTTCCCCTCTTCCATGCAGGAGACCTTGAACTCGTCGCCCTGGCTGAAGCCGTAGTTGGCGAGGAGCGTCGGGCTTAAGAAAGTTTTCTTTGCCATGCATAATATTGAGAACCGCGCGATTTAACTTCTTCCTCTCCTTTCTCTCTGACGATTGTTAAATTCTCATTAATGACAAACCCATAACTCATTTTTAAAAACTTAAGCTTTGCGCAGTCCTCAAATTCACTACACTGCCAGCACCCGTCATACTTCTTTGATTCCAAGCATTTCAATGCCGTGCATTTTATTGTATCCCCACCAGACGAACAGCCTCTTGCTTCGCGGCATGTTGTCTTACAGTGTATTTTTACAATTCCTTCAAGGACACTCATGAATATTGGCATCTCTTTGAAAATACCATACTTTCCTGACAGTTTGGTTTGTATCGCATTTTTATCCAAATCTAGGTGTTCTCCCATCGCAGCAATGGTCTTTTCATTACTGCATGCTTCCAAAAAAATATCCAGCCTGGAATCGATGATAAGCTTCTTCAGCCTGAAAGCAGTTTCATAAATCTCATTCTTATAAAACATACAATCACAGCAAGTCAAACCGCATGGGCATACAAGCGTTTTGTCCATTTGACTCCATCCTCCAGCAGCATCACAACCGGCAAAAGACCCACGCCAACCACTTAAATCTGGACGACGTGGGCCTTCACAATCCAACTCTCTACAAATTTACATCTTTTCCAAGACAATTTTCCCGTCAGCAGACGACACCTTGAAGGTATCACCGAGTTCAAACCCATAATTTCCGAGCAAAGTCGCACTCAGATGCAGACCATTCTTCGCAAACTTGGGATTTCCTGAGACGACCCTGCTGTCCAAGCCTGCGATCTTATAAAACTGCTCATCAAGCTGGATCAGCCGGGCCAAATAGGTTTTCAGCATCGGCTTCTTGACTTCAAAGGCGTCCATGATCTGCTGCGCCGTTTTCCCTTCTTTGATCATCGTCCGAAGTTTATCCGCGTCGAACTTGCTTTCTCTGGGCATATGCCTTGTCTCCTTGTCTTCGATTTGTTCAAGATCAATCGAAACCATACAGTTTTAATCTTCTTTGTCAATCGACTCGATTGTCATCACTTAGAAGATGCAGGTACCCGCATTTTTTGCTGTCCGTCAATTCACCAGTTTTTCCTGGTCCTGGGCCCCAGCCTGCTCTTGGCCCTGCCAAAGTCCATCCCTTCCCTCCCCTCCGCCAAGCTCCTGGTCGTTTTCCAGTGCAGCTTGCCCAAGCTCCCCTGCTGTCAAAAATGCAGGAGGCTGCCAATCCAAGCGAAAATCCGATTTCAACAAGGCCTTTCCTGGGGTAGAAAATACATGCCGCCCCACCGCTCAGAGTTGGCAACCTTCCACGATTCCCTGCCAGAATCCACAAGTATCAAGCACTCGGTGTTCTGATTAAAGAGCACTATTTTTTCATTAAAATCAAATAAAACTCCCCCTTCCCTTTAATAAAGAGAATGATTTCAAGATCGGTCGTGTATTTTTCAACTATTGACGATATACAGTAAAGAAAAGAGTTGGAGGTCCATACATGCCAATGGTAGCTGTAGTCAGATTTGTCCATCCTCTCTATTTCTTTTATAGCATCTTCGCCGGTTAATTTTTTTTGAAAATAGGCTATTTCGTTGAAATGCTCATGCTTTTGAGCATCATGGCCAAATTTATAATCCAAATCGATATGATCGAAAGATGTCAGGGGCCTGTCAATATCAAAAGTATGTCTCTTGTCTGGGATGACAAGCAATATTATCCCACCAACTTTCAACACCCTGAGGCATGAGAACAAAAACAGTATTGGATTTTTAGCGTGCTCAAAAAAATGGCTAGCAATAATAAATTTTTGAGAATCATTACTTACTGACGCCAGAGACTCGCCGTCGTCTACAATATCCACATTGACAATATTTTTGTTTGACAACTCTGGATATTGCTCTCGAAGTTTATCTGATTCCATTCGATCCAAGTACTTAACCCTGGCATCCCCAGACAGGGGGAAGGGGTTATCCAGAGCACCTATCTCAATCCCATCGCCAGACACAAATGTTTGAGACAACGCGGCCTTTATCTCACTTGTGTTTTTAAAACAATTACTTAACGAATCAGAGCAATATAAAAAAGGGCTGTTTTGGATATCTACTCTATCTGGCGTCCTTACAGAAACAACGTGTTTTCCAACCAATGGCCGGGAAAACGCATAACCAAATTCACGACAGATATACGCCTTGACGGCGAAGGGAAGCTCTCGCTCTTCACCGTAAGAAACAACCCCAACCATCTTGGAATCTACGTAGACAGTGAGCTCTGGAAACTGAGCATTTTTCGGGATACAAATAAATCCTTTCAGATGAGCTGATGTAGCATTTTCAACTACTCCAATTATATTTTTCATTTCTCCCTCTTTTTTAGAGCGCATCATAATTTGGATTGTTCAAGCGCGGCCGACTTGTTCTTTAACGAAGCTTTACCAGATGCAATAGCCTCTGCTCTAAGAGTCCCTGCTTCGCCTCCGCCAAGCTCCTGGTCGTTTTCCAGCGCAGCTTGCCCAGGTCTCCCCTGCTGTCAAAAATGCAGGAGGCGCCAACCCGAGCGAAAGTCCGGGTTCACCTGGGTCTGACCAGTTTCCCCAGCTCTCCCCGTGACCACTCCCATGGTCAAGGGGGAACCCTCAATGCCCACTGAGGAAATATTCGATCAACAACTGCCAAGGCGACCGGCAAAAGCTTAAACACTTTCGCAGCAGAAGCCATTGAACGCGCTGCAAAGGAAACCATTCGAACCTCGCCTTCTAATCGCAACGTCCGACAAGGGACTCAAACGCGCCTGTTTCCGGAAGATAGCTCAACAACTCGCCTTTTTCCAAATCGAAATACCAGCCATGCAGGTACACCTTGCCGCGCATGACACGCTCGAAGACCCAGGGAAAGGTCAACAGGTTCTCCAGAGAAATAAGCACAGCGGCTTGTTCGCAGGCATATTGGCGCAAGGCGGCGTCTTTCCCCATGAGCTTGGCATTCACCTCAAGCAAGGCTGGTTCGGCTATTTTGACCCAGGGGGCGATGAATTCGCCGAGTTGATCGGTCTTCGGCTCCATCAGCGCCTTGATGCCCCCGCAGCAGGAATGGCCAAGCACAATGACGTGCTCCACCGCCAGGACGGTGATCGCGTATTCCACGGCGGCGCTGACGCCGTGGTTTCCGGGCATTTTCTCGTATGGCGGCACGAGGTTGGCAACGTTTCGGACAACAAACATATCCCCGGGTTCGCAGCCCGTCAGGATGGCCGGATCGACCCGGGAGTCCGAACAGGCGATGACGAGGACCTTGGGAGATTGCCCCTGTTTAAGATCGGAGAAAAAGGTATTTCCATCGCAAAAATACGTGCGCTGAAAATTTTTAAACCCAGCCAAAAAACGTGGAATGTCTTTCATTTAGGGCCCGTTCCCAATTGTGGTTGACGCGAAGGGGGGCGAAACGAGAGGATGCCTCCGGCGGCCGGGGGGAATCATTCCCCCCGGCCCCCCTGGATGGGCGGGGGCTCCGGCCCTTGTCCTGCCTTTCCGTCCGGGAGGGTCCGGGAGGGGATGATCCCCTCCCGGCCGCCGGAGGCGCTATATTGTCTCACGACAGCGTTTGCAACACGCGGTCACCTGAAAAGGAATCTCCAGGCGGGCGTCACGGTCAGACCCGGGCGCAGCGGGGCAAAGGCGGAGACGGGAGCGTTTAGGAAAAACAACGATGCCGCGCGGCGTCCCGGCGTGAGATTGGCCAGTTCGCCGCTTCCGGCAGCAATCCCCGGCATGCCGGAGGTATCGGCAAAAAGCTCAAACATCATGGGCGCATTGGAATCAGACTGCCACATGGCCCCGTCATTGGCCATTTCCAGCCGGACCAGGACCTCCCTGGCGCCCTTGGCAAGCGCAACGGCATCCACATGGGGATAGGACCCCGTGCCGCGCCACTGCCCCGACCCGTCGCTGCGCAAGGTATAGATCTCTTTAAACGGCCCGGCGTCTTCGGAAAACGACACGCGCACGAAATTTTCCTTCGCCGCGTCGCAATACACGCGCGGGAACGTCGTCATCACCAATTCCGTCAGAGGATACAGCGATTGAAAGCGGTAGGTGGCCTGGCATGGCGTTTTGCCGATGCAGGTCAGCGCGGCCGCGTCATGCTTCACCCGGATATCCCGCAAACTATAAAGGTCATTCGGGTTAAAGGCCTCTTCGTCAAATCGCTCCTGGGCAAAAATGAAGCTCTCCCCTCCCCTGGCGGAGGTGGAAACGGCGCTCTCCGGCAGGCCGCAAGACAGGGGAAGAGGCTGCCCCCTGAAGGCCGCAAGCGTCTGGTGCATGCTGCCCGGGGCCTTATAGCCGGCCGGCGGCTCCTGAAGCGTAAAATCCAGAGACGTATCGCCGGGCAGGGTCAGATAGGGACTGGCCAGCCAGGGGTCGTAAATCTCCAGGGCCGCTTCGCCGGACGGTTTGCGAATGACATGGACCGGCACGGCTGCGGGAAACGCGGCGAGAAAACGCCGCCGCTCGGCCTGGGCCCCCAGTCCGTCATCCCCATACGGGGGAAAAACTGCCGGGTCGCATGAAAAAGCGACCAACCGGCCGGGAGTGGTCTGATCGCCTGCGCGAGGACGTTCCGTATCGGAGAGGTTGGCGTAAATATGCTTCCATTCCTGCGCCATGCCGTACTGTGCAGCAACAGGCCCGCCACGGGCGACGGCCTCGACCGTAAAATCCGTAGCCTTGAGCATGCCCTCGAGCGTGCCGGCAGAGACGGCAACGGCCACGTAAAGGGTTTTGCCCGAGAGGAGGCCGGCAGACAGATCCCATGCGCCCTGCAGGGTGTACATGCCGCGATACGCGGCGTCATCCCGGGGCGGTCCCGGAGGGGAGTGGGCAGTGATCGTCCCCACAGGCGCGAGTCGCTGCGGATCGTTGCCCGCAAGAACGGTGATCGCGGCATCGGGAAAAAACACGTTGCGCTTCATGCACACAGCGGAAATTCTGACGGCAACGCGCTGGAGAGCCTGCCCCGACGCCGGGACAAAGGCATAGACGGCCATCCCCTGCCGGGACATGTCGGCAGGGGCCAGCACGCCTTCATTGACGTCCACAGTGATATTGTCGGTTTTCCAGGAATCCTGAAACACCTGGAAATCCTTGAAGGAATCGGCATAGCGAAATATCCCGGAGGCATCGGCAACGATCGGGAGCGGCGCGCGGTTGACGAATGCCCCATAGGAAATATCGCAGGCCTCGGTTTTCCGCTTCAATGCCGCCCACGGAACATGGGCCCCATGCGCAGGCGACAAATAGTAAAAGCGTTTGTACCGACGTTCAAAAACACCCGTTGCCCGCTCGAAAAGATCGCCGAGGTACCAGTTTCCGACAAAGCTGAAATTTCGCTCGTTATCATAGAGCACGAGATCAATGTTGTTTTTCTCCAAGGCCACCTGACGTAACGCCGCCTTGTACGAAAACATCTTGCCCTGATAAAATTCGGCGTAGTGCAGGTTCGCAGAGCCGACAAACATCGTAAGGACCAGCGCGGCGGTCCATCCCGCCGCAGCCCTGCCCACGGGCAACACCCGGGCAATCCACCGGGCAACGGCTTCGACGCCGAAGGCCAGGCCGAATACCAGGACATAAAACAAACTCATGATGTACTTGGGCGAAACTGAAAATTCCGTCTTCACCCAGTACGCCGCCGCAACGGAGGGGATGCCCCAGGCGAGCACCAGCCATGCCCCAAGTTTCCGGGGGCCGGCCAGACTCCAGCAATACCCCAGCGCCACCAAGGGCAATGCCGCCAGGAGCGTGTTGAAACCGTCCTGGTAAAAGTAGTCCAGGAAGAAGCGTACGGATCGGAGGAACTCGGCCAGAACGAAGCTGTTGGAGGACCCTTTTCCGTAAAACGAATAGAAGGCGTAGTACTGCCCTGGAAGCCAGGGCGAATAGAGAAGGACGGCCAAGGCGACAAAAAGGCAGGATCGCCAGGCGAGACGCTTCGCTGCCGCCTGTTGGCCGCCAAGCCACCGGGCAATGCACAACCCGAGCAAAAAACAGCACTCTCCAGCCAGTACGGGCGCAGCGACATATGAGGCGTAGAGGCTCAGTGCACTGCCCAGGCAAAAAGCCAGCCAGTATTTCAGACGGTCAAAGGTGACCGCCAGATAGAGACCGTACAACGCAAAGAGCGAACAGCCATAATACACAGCGTACCAGCGAATATCTCTGGAATAATACACATGAAAAAGCGACATGGCGCAAAACAGCCCGGCAACCACGGCCGCCCGAAGGCCATGGATGCGCTGCGCCAGACGCATAAGAAAATACAAGGCAACAAGCCCGAAAACGACGCCGGGCATCCGGATCACCACGCCTTCGTGGCCAAACTGCAAGGCCGCATGCACCAGGAGGTGATGCAGGGGCGGACTGCAATCCGTGCTGACCGGCGATGGACTTTGATACAGCAGGCCGTACAAAAGCTCCGGGACATCCGGCAACGACCGCCCCAGCGTGACGAACTCGTCCCACCACAACTCCATCTCATTAATGAACAACAGGCGCAGCCCGGCCCCCAGCGCCAGGACCAGCCAGAGCGGCCAGTCGGCAGACTTCGCCTTCTCCGCTTTTGCGGGACTGGCGCAGCCCAAAAGACGAAACCGGCTCATTGCGACCGCTCCGGCGAAAGCGTCCGGGCAGGCGGCACGGCGTGCATGTCCCCCAGGACGTCGTTCAACCCGACCAGCAGATTGTCGCCCTGCGTGCTGACATACAGGGACACAGGCCGGCCGTCGGCATTGGCGAAGATCGCCCTGAGCAGCGCCGCCCCGGGGTCGGACAGGGCCAGCATGCCGCCCCCGTCCCTGGCCGGGACAAGCGCGTCGTAGATATAGGAGAAGTTTCCGTAATCGGTCTGGACCACGAGAAACGCGTTCGGATCGCGCCACACGGCCAGGATCGGCGTGTCAAACCGTACCACGGCGGCCCCGCCTCCGGCTGCCGCCGGGGCCGCAGCCCATATCCCGGCCAGACAAAAACACAACACGGCCAGGAGAAACGCTGCCCCCCGCCTTCCCAAAGACAGCTCGTTGCGCATCAGCCCCTCACGATATTGCCCACCGGACACACTCCCGGACCGGCGAACCACCGATCCAGGGCCCCGACAAAACGCGCCTGCGCCGTTGCCTGCCGATGCGCCTTGTTGCCCCGCAGCATCACCGGCCAGCAGCCGGATTGGCTTTTTCCAATTGTTCCAGGCGCGATTCGATGGCCAGCAGCCGTCTCTCCACTTGCCCGGGGGGCGGCAATGCCTGCTCCGACCGGCAATTCACGCTCTCGGCGATGACGTCGTCCAGGATCAATCGCTTTTCAAACCAGACTTTCAGCAACGTACTCAGATAGCGCCGGCCCATTTCGCTCAGGTGCAGATTGGAGCTGCCCCAGGTGCGCCCCTGCCAGGAGATGGGCATCCGGGCAATACAATGCCCCCGGATCAGCGTGCTGAGCGAAAGCTCGATAGTGATATTGAAGTGGCAGGCAACCAAGGGTCCGAGCCCCCGAATGACGGAAGTCCTGTACGCTTTAAACGAGTTCGTCAGATCGTTGCAATCTGTCCAGAACAACACCTGCAACATCTTGTTGACGATACGGTTGATCACCAGTTTCAGGCGCGGATAGTTGGAGCATTTCGAGCCCCGCATGAAGCGCGAGCCGAAAACGCAATCATAGCCTTCCTGGATTTTCCGGTAATACGCCACCACGTCATCCGGAGAATCCGACTGATCGGCCATGCAGAGGATTACGACATCCCCGCGCACAGCCGCAAGCCCCGACCGCACGGCCCGGCCGAACCCTCGCGGCGGCTGGCGCGTCACCACCCGGATGCAGGGATCGTCAGCCGCCAGCCCGGCCAGAATGCCTGCCGTGCCGTCCGTGCTGTTGTCGTTGGCCAGGATCAATTCGTAGGGGATGGCCGCCCCGATCAAGGCCTTTTGCAGGCCGGCCACCGTATCCGCGACATTTTTCTCTTCATTGTAAACAGGGATGACGATGGACAATAGCAAATCATCATGAGGCGTCATGAACTCTCCTGCCATACGTTGACCGCTTCGCATCTTCCCCTGGGACATGGCGCCTCTCCGGCACGCCCCCGCTTCTACTGCTTCCAGGCCCTCTCAAGAGGAAGCGGCGAGTCGGAAAGCCACAACGACAGGGCGCTCTTTTTTTGCGCTTCCAGCCGCATGGAAACGGGCGAGGCCTTCAGATCAAGCGCCGGGAAGGAGGTTGCATCCAGCAACACCTCCAGGCGCATAGGGTATTTCTCGTCGGAATGCAGCGTCGCCCCCCGTCCCGAGAGCTCGCAGCCGACAAAGAGGATATTGACTCCCTTTTCAAACCGGACCTCGCGCACCACGCCCTCATAGGTGGACGAGACGTCCAGGGGGCCGCGCTCGGAGAATTCAAGAAACGTGTGTCGGGCGTCAATGTCGTTTATGCCGTAGAACAGTCTGGCGTAGTTCGGCCTGTCCGTTTTCAGCGCCGGATAGACCGTGGCCCGCAGGCCCTTTATCGGCAGTTCCGAAGCGAACGCGTACTGGGCGGTGCAGGGCCGGTCTTCCAGGCAGGTCAGCGTATTGTTCGCGACATGCAGGTTGTCCCGGAAGATCATGTTGTACAGATCGAACCCGTCCGGCGTAAAAAGCGGATTGAAGCTGACAAGCCCCGTGCGCCCGGGATTGATCTGGACAACAGCCCCTTCGGGAACGGCCACGGGAATGGCGAGCGTCTGATCGCCAAGGTCCACCGCAGGACGCGACGCCGTGCCCGAATACGACAGCCCCCTGACGGCCCAGGGCATGTCCCCGTCGATCGCAACGGCCTGCTCGCGACCCTCGGCCAGTGCGACGGCCGACCGGGCAAGCCGGGGATCGTAGACGTAAAAGGCCGGAGCGCCGTTCTGATCCGGGACCACGGCGACGGGCGGCAGATCCGGATGGGCCGCCTGGAACAACGCCAGATCGGCAGCGGACTGCCAGGACGCCCCGCCGGCGTCCTGCGCCGGGGTGCGCGAGGCGTCCGGGGCAAACACGTGCAGGACGTCGCCGCCGAGGCGCTCCACGCCCGGCGTCCAGGGCACAATCCGGTTGTTGGCGGCAATATTGGCGAGCGCCGCCAACGCCGGGTCACGGGTTGGCCCCGCGGAAGCGCAAGCCACGTCAAAACCAAGCCGGGAGACATCCATGTAGGCAACATACCGGCCCGACGTGAAGGCAAGGCGCACATACATCGCGACGGCGGGGTCGGCCCAGGGAAGGGTTGCCCGCAGGGAAAGCGTGGAAGTCGCCACGGCCGCGCCTGGGTCCCGCAATTGCGGATTCGCCGCAACAATGCGTGAGAAGTCGACATCCTCAATCAGGGACAGGTGCTGCGGATCGTGGCCGGCAAAAAGCCGCACCCGGGCGTCCGGCTGCATATGGCGGATCTTATAGCGCAACGCCACGTCGCAATGCACGGCGATCTCCCGGCAATGCACACCGGACGCCGGGACAAGCTTCCAGGTCGCCTGCCCCGGTTCGTCCAGGCTGTACTGGGCCAGCGCATGCAGATTGTAATCCGGCGCGACATTTTGCGCCTCCCAAACCGTTTCATAAAACCGCAACGCGGTGAAGTCGTCCACAAAGGAGAAACGGCCTTCCCGGCCGGGATGCACGACGATCGGGGCCTGGCTCACCACGGCGCCCCGAAAAAAGTCCACGACCTCCTCGCTTTGCGGCATGTGCCTGACCAGGACAAGGCCGGGCGGCACGTAGCCGCCCTGTTGCGCAAGATAGAAGAATTTCTTGTACCGATGGTCGGTTATGGCATTGAAATACCGGTAGGCATCCCGAAGCTCACGGGTCAGGACGACTTTTTTGGCCCGGTTGAATTCGAACATGACATAGTCGACGTCCTGCTTGTTGGTAAGCAAATACCCTGCCCAGTTCGAGGAGGTGTGCTGCCAGCCCCGGTACAGGGCCGCATACTGGAGATTCGGCCCGCACAACAGCACAACGACAACCACACCCGCCCCGATTGCCAGGGCCCGGGCCCATTGCCGGCCGGGGGGCAGAAATTGGCCGGCCATCCACCGGGAGAACCGGTCAACGCCGGCAGCCGTCAACAATAACATCGCATAATACAGGCCGACCAGATACTTGGCCGTAATCTGCGTCTGCACGTTGACAAAAAAGGTCACCAGGGTCGGCAAAAGGCACCAGACAAGCAGCAACGGCAGGTCTGTCCGTGTTTTCCCTTTCCACGGCCGGATCAGGCCGATGGCCATGAACAGCACGACAATCCCCGTCCCGGAAAAATCGGAATCCCGAAAATACAGGGACATCTCGCGAAAGGCCTTGCCCACCCGGTACGGGTCGAACGCGTTGCCGCCAGAGCGGTAAAACGTCATGAAGGCCACCAACTGCCCCTTTGCCTGGGGAAGATACAGCAACCCCGCGGCAACGAGCCCCAGCCCGTGCACCTTGGCCAAGCGCCACGCCTCGCGGCGGTTGTCGCGGTCCAGACAGCAGACGGCGCACATCCCTGCCGTAAAGAGCATCTGGGCCAGGACAAAGGGAGCGGCGATATAGGAGCTGTAGAGCATCAGGGCCGTTGTCAGGCCATATTGCAGGGCACTGGAGACCGTCCTGCGTTCAAGCAGCCGCCGGTAGCAATACAGCGAAAGCAGGGAAAATGCATAAAAAAACACATACCATCGCATATACCGGGAATACGCGACATGAAACTGGAGCAAAGCGCCGTACAGGGCACAGTACAATCCTGTCCTGGCATTGAAAAACTGACGCCCGACCAGAAAAAGCATGAACAGAGAAGCCAGTCCGAAAAGGACGCTTGGCACGCGGACGGTAAAATTGTCATCCCCGAACAACGTGGCCACATGTATGGCAAGGTGATGCAGCGGCGGCGACGTGTCTTGAAAAACGTCGGAAGCAGACTGATTGTTGAGACTGCGAAGCAGTTCCGGGACCGGCATGGAAGCCCGGTGCAGCGCCAGCAATTCGTCCCATTGCAAATCCGGTCCGCCCAGATCATAAAAACGAAGCGCGGCAGCCAGACACAAAATGCAAGTCAACAATATCGCAATGCGAATAGGACTGCTGTCCCTGACAGTACCCAAGCCAGACCACCTCATTGGGACGACATCTACAGACCGGAACTTTCTCTACCAGAAAAAAGCAAGCTCTAACTTTTCTTATCCACTCCCTCAAGAAAAATATCCCCGCCCAGAGCACGGGACCGCGCGCCATCCCGGTAGTCCGTCTTGCCCGCGCCCCCTCACTGTCGTTGTGCGGCTAGGGTCTGTTCACAAGAGCGCCTCCGGCGGCCGGGAGGGGATCATCCCCTCCCGGACCCTCCCGGACGGAAAGGCAGGGTAAGGGCCGAGCCATCCCCCTTTATCCAGGGGGGCCGGGG
>Ga0074193_1002203_pt1 | contig 18650 bp, 15 predicted proteins | sample EPASupsiteHSE605_FD_64523 | JGI IMG/M metagenome (GOLD analysis project Ga0074193, IMG submission 64523) | Bioremediated contaminated groundwater from EPA Superfund site, New Mexico - Sample HSE6-05 | ecosystem: Environmental > Aquatic > Deep subsurface > Groundwater > Contaminated ... | reverse complement strand
CAATCTCCTTCCTTTATGTTTTTTCAATTGTTTTCCTGTATAATGGGAATCTGGTTGCTACATAAAAACCGGGAGCAATGATATTGTGAACAAAGATAGTGTTTTAACACTGGCACAGAAAGAATTCTCTGACAAGTTGTATGAGCCAAGTTTTATTGTACTGATGATTATTTTTACGGGTACTGTGTTCATATATCTTCAAAACCGTGCAGGAGGGAATGATTTTGGGGATGTTGTCCAGGTGATTGCAGTTTTTTTCCGTTTTAATAATTAATCTCTTAAAGTAAATCCGGATTATTCTACTTGTACTTTTCAATTAAGTTTTCATAAGAAGGATTTACTTTATAAATTATATTTCTTCCTATTTTTGTTTCCTGAATTATCCCTATGTTTTTAAGATTCTTAACGTACCAGCTAATAGTAGCCCTGGAAACTCCAATTTCCTGTGCAAGAGCTATATTTGTAGTACACATACCATCTTGTACTTCTAAGACTATTCTTTTGCTTGTTATGTTTTGAAGAGCAGAGATAATTATTTTTTCTTCGTTATCATAGCTGAAATTGTTTTCGAAATACCGTACTTTTCCCCTATCTTCATAGTCTTCGATTTTGCTTTGAACTTTAAGATTTTTTACATGATATTTAACTGCTCCCCTATTCAGATTTAACTTATTTGCAATCTCACTAATATATGTTCCAGGTTTAGTTTTAATATAATCATAAACTTTATATTGACTGGAGTTCTCAGGCTCATTTGCCGGCTCTGTAATCTTGAATCCCAGTACCACGAAAATAAGCTTTGCAAGATACAGCAGTACATCTATTATTGATAAAATTTGCATCGCAGCCAGCCAGAGCAGAAACTGCCAGTAAGGTATTACAGTATCTTCTACTATCTGTACGTCTTCTCCAGCTATTGATTCCCCAAATTTATCGCTTGGAAAAGGACTTACAGTATATTCGGTAGCCTCAGCTGTTAATATTGACAATAAAGATAAAAGGCAAAGGAGACAGAGTCTCCTATAATTAATGCAATGCGACACCAAATGTGTAGCTTTGCGTTCCACTAACCGATTCCCCATAAACATTGAACTTCCAGGTTCCTTGTTGCACGTATCCCTGGGAAGGATCTATACTGAAATGTATCCGGCCGTTTACGCTTCCATCAGAATTATCACGATAAGTTCCGACTTTGCTTCCTGAGGGAGTGTAAACGCTAAGAGTCAGGGAATCACTTGTATCTCCCCAGTTCAAATCCACTTCTAGATAATTCACTCCTGAACCTACGTTTAGATTATTAGTTCTAGTCTGCCTCTGACTTATGGACTGGGTTGATCGTAGAGAAGAAATAGAATTCTCTATCTCAAAAGGATTTTCTATCCAGGAGTTAGCAATGTAGTCTTCTCCAGTCGAATCTAAAATGACTCTATCTTTCGAGTTTTTGAGTCTCCTTTCTCGGCAGAACTCGCAGGAACAGCCACTAATCCTATTATAAAGCATAAAATGTACATCTTCTAGATTTTCATAGTAATACCAAAATAAATTAAAAATTAATACATATATATTTTCTGCTATGTCTTTAAAAAGGCAAATATACTATTATATAATTATAAATTACAAAATTTAAAAATCATCTAAAAAGATGTAAAGATTCCTTTTATCAGGAATATCTCTTCAAAAAAGAGAAAAATAATTGAGGTTATTTTATTCATCTACATCAAGATAAATCATAAACTTAAATCATAAATTTTATAAGCTGGCTTCGGAAGATTTTCAGTACAGCTTCTTTATGGGTTCTATCCAGATTTACAGTCATAAATTTCTGTAGTTTGATTGCGTTTTGTATTTTTTCAGAAATTTCTGTAGAGCCCGAAGTATTTTTTAAGTTATGTAGATGGACTTATAATTCTGGATGTAAGTTCAGTGGAAAATAATTCTTTTTTGGCAAGAATTGTATTTTTGATGAGTTGACTTTGTTCTGGGTATTCTTCTCAAATTAATATTCCTATTTGAGTAGTTTAATTAATAAAGTCTTTCTATTTTGAATACATTTAGTAACACTCTTATATATTCAGGTAATATCAGCTATGTGTCGTTAGTGTCTTTATTCATATTACAGGTGATTAGGTAGGTTAAATTCACAAATAAGGTGTTCTGTGATGAAGAAGAAGTTATTATTTTCTATTTTCCTGACAGCCCTGATTTTAATGACGGCGGGCTGTACTGATCAGGACAGTGCTCAGGCCGGGACACCGGCTGCAAACGCTTCCGGTCAGACCGGGACATTGGTTGAGAACCTTTCAGACGGATCAAAATATGTGGATGTTGTTAATCTAAGCGGCGGAGATTGTGGTTATCCGCAGCCGTTTACGATATACCCGAGGGGTCCTGGGTCATCAAAAGTTGGAATGATCTTTGACAGTCTGTTCGAAAGGGATGAAAAAGGTATAATTCCCTGGCTGGCTGAAAGCTGGGATGTCAATTCAAATGGAACAGAATATACGGTTTATCTTCGTGAAGGTGTCAACTGGAGCGATGGAATACCTTTTACGGCAAATGATGTTAAATTTACTTTCGATTATGAGCAGAAAAATGTGCCCGTTTCAGGTGGAATTGAGGCTGGTATTATAGACAATGTTCAGGTCGTGAATTCAAGTGCCGTAAAGTTCGTACTTGCCCAGCCTGTTTCTACATTCATTTATAAACTCACAAGTTTTGAAATCATACCTGAGCATATATATAAAAATGTCTCAGACCCTGCAAGTTTCCTTGATCCAAAAGCAGTCATCGGTACTGGCCCGTACATTCTTGATGAGTACAATAAAGAGCATGGGACATACCGGTTTGTGGCAAATGAGAACTTCTGGGGACCGAAACCAGCCGTTAAAGTCGTCGAATTTGTTCCGGTCAGTGATTCGTTAATAGCTTTTGAACAGGGAGAAATTGATTTCACAAGTATATCGCCTGATACTCTTGACAGGTTCAAATCAGACTCTGATATAAGAATAGTCCAGCAGCCGGCTTTCTGGGGTTACCAGTTTTATTTCAATATGAAAAAATGTCCGGAGCTAAATGACAGCAGAATAAGGCAGGCCTTTGCTTATGCCATTAACCGTGACGAACTGGTGGAAAAGATCGCAAGAGGCGCAGGGAAAGCCGGTAAAATGGGCATACTCTCTGAAGATCACATCTGGTATAACTCTGACCAGCCGAAGTATGACTACAACCCGGATAAGGCAAAAGCATTGCTTGACGAGGCCGGATGGACCGATACAGACGGGGATGGAATACGTGATAAAAATGGGGAAAAACTGTCATATATATTATCTCTCGGCAGTAGCGAAGTCCGTATCGGTGAACTTATAAAAGAAAGATTGAGTGAAGTAGGAATTGATGTTCAGGTGAAAGCCCTTGAGAGCAAATCCCGTGATGCCAATCTAAAGAATGGAGATTTTGAACTTGCGATAAGCGGCTTTGGCGGCTGGGGGCAGGATGCAGATTATCTCCGTACAAGATACTGTGATACCGGTTCGCAGTCAGGAAGTGTATCATCTGACGCATCAGTGTTTGGTTACCACAATGATACCCTGAATGCTCTTGGCACTCAGGAATTGCAGGAATTGAACGATAGTAAACGAAAAGAAATAGTATACAATATGCAGACCACGCTTGCTAATGATGTACCCGCAATACCGCTCTATTATACTACATCGTATGATGTATGGCGCATTTCAAAATATGACGGCTGGATGAACAGGTATGACCACCATGCAAGAACACAGTGTATTCTTTCGTATTTAGAGAGGGATGGAGTTGCAGCAAAAAGATAATATTGATAACCTGATCGAATGCTGGAAAAAAGCTACAGGTAATGGTCTGATCCAGGATGAGGGCAGGATGGCAGAGTTCTGGAACAAGCGTTCTGGTAACTATGCCAATAATATTGAAAAAGATAACAGAAAGAATAGGACCGATGAGATTCTCGAATTTCTTGAAGAGGCCGGCTTTAATCCTGAAGGTTCCAGAGTCCTGGATATCGGATGTGGGCCCGGTACTCTCTCTCTTCCTCTTTCAAAGCTCGGAGCAGAGGTGACAGCACTTGATATCTCATCCGGGATGCTTGACAGACTGAAAGATTCTGTAAAAAAAGAATCTTTTCCGGTAAACATTATTGAATGCTCCTGGTGGACCGCAGACATAGATGACCTTGGGTTCCGGAACGAGTATGACCTGGTAATTGCGTCCATGACCCCTGGAGTAAAGGATATTGAAAGTTTTGACAAGATGATGGCGTGCTCAAAAAATCTCTGTTACTACAGTAACTTTCTTAGACGAGAAGAGGACAGGGCGTATCGTGATATCAGGAGTTCGATACTTGGTGAAAAATCCGAGAATAACATGAACGGCATAATTTATCCATTCATGTATCTTTACCTCTCAGGCTACAAGCCGTCGCTTCGGGTCAACCATTCCGAATGGAAGGAAGAACTAAACTGGAAAGAAACGGCAGAACAGGCAATAGGGTTCATTGGACGAGGACTGGATTTTGATGATGAAACTAAGCAAAAAATAATGGATTATTATCAAAATGCCTCTCCGGATGGAATCTACCGTTCTGAGTCGGATGTATATACCGGTATGATGGTTTGGGAAGTTAACGGCAAATAATCGGATAGTAAAGGGATAAGATGATTGGATGGTAAATGACAGGAATTCGTTTATTTTCAGGTCATTATCGACGCTTCTTGTAATTCTTGTCATTAATTTTTTTCTACCAAGGATGATGCCTGGAGACCCATTCTCAACCACTTCCGCAGATGACGTAGGGGAAGAGATTATTGTAATGACAGAGGAGCAACATCTTTATTACGTAAACTATTACGGACTTGACAGGCCGCTTTATGAACAGTTTTTATCATATATGAAGAACCTGATGACTGGCAATCTTGGAAGGAGTATTTATTACAAAATGCCTGTCAGTGACGTAATAATGCTCCATCTTCCCTGGACTATATTAATTGTCGTGAGTGCTACAGTAATCAGTACAATTTCCGGTGTGGTTCTCGGAACACTTTCGGCAAAGAACCGGAAGAAGGGGAGTGATAGAATTATGATGACGGGCATGATTGCCTTTGCAGAAATTCCTTCTTTTTTGCTCGGCCTGATCCTTCTTCTGATTTTTAGTGTATATTTCAGGCTTTTTCCACTTGCAGGTGCTGTTACACCCTTCGCACATTATAATGGTCCGACAGATCAGGTCCTGGATATATTGTACCACGCCTTTCTTCCTGTTCTGACTCTATCACTTTCACAGCTGACCGGCGTGTACCTGCTCACCAGAAACACATTGATTACAGTGACCACAAAGGATTATATCAGGACTGCCCGAGCTAAAGGTCTGGGTGAAAAAAATGTCTGGATCCGTCATGCACTCCGAAATGCACTGCTCCCGGTAGTCACAAGAACAGGTTTTATGATTGGCATAATGATGGGGGGTGTTGTACTGGTTGAAAATGTCTTTTCTTATCCAGGCATAGGGATGACACTCAGAAGTGCTGTAGTCGGCCGGGATTATCCGCTTATTCAGGGTATTCTTTTGGTAATTGCAGTCTCCATACTTATTTGCAACCTTTTGGTTGACAAAATATACGGGAAACTTGATCCGAGGGTTGTGATATGATAAAGGATACTGATGCTTCTGGAAATGCCGGAATACTTTCTTTTATTCAGGCTTTAAATATTAATAAAACTAATATAATTAACAGAGTTAACAGAATTGGCAGAGTTAACAGAATTGATAGAGTTAACAGAATTGGCAGAGTTAACAGAATTGGCAGAGTTAACAGAATTGATAGAGTTAACAGAATTAATAAAATTGTAAGCAGCGTATCTAAGCCATTTTCCAGGTTCAGTACTGAAGGTAAAATTGGTATCTTTGGAATTCTCTGCATAATCTTAATGGCAGTTTTTGCTCCTGTGATAACAACTTATTCTCCTCAGAGAATTACAGGCGATTCACTTGAACCTCCTGGTTTCGGGCACATACTTGGAACCGATGAACTTGGTATGGATATCTGGTCACAGATATGTTACGGTGCAAGAATGAGCCTTACAATAGGTCTTGCAGTAGCCTTTATATCAGGCTTTGGAGGAGGAGCCATTGGAATACTTGCCGGATATATTGGAGGGTATATTGATCAGGGCCTTATGAGAGTAATTGATGTGACAATGGCTCTTCCAAGCTTTCCTCTTCTGATTGTAATATCTGCTTTTCTAGGGCCAAGCATTCTTAACGTAATTCTTATCCTTGTCCTTTTCAGCTGGGCCAAACCCGCACGCATTGCACGTTCCCAGACGCTGTCGTTAAAGAAAAACAGCTATATTATTGCCGCCAGGAACTACGGTGCAAAGCCGTTTTACCTGCTCTGGAGACATATACTTCCTGAAATTCTGCCTGTTCTTTTCGTGCTTGTCATCGGTATATCCTCACATGCAATCGTAGCCGAAGCAGGACTTGCTTTCCTGGGCCTCGGAGACCCTACTTCCAAGAGCTGGGGAATGATGCTCAATCATGCAACCGGTTTCCGTTCAATATATTTTACACCTTACTGGCAATGGTGGTTACTGCCTCCGTTATTTATGCTCATATTCCTTCTTCTCTGTCTTGCGTTCATAAGCAGGGATATGGAGAGAATACTTGATCCAAAATTAAAAATTAAGAAAGGTTTCTGATCATGAGTCTGCTTAAAATAAATAATCTTAAATGCCACTATTTAACCGACATTGATACTGTTAAGGCTGTTGACGGCATTTCTTTTGAGATTGAAGAAAGAGAAATTCTGGGTATTGTTGGAGAATCAGGAAGTGGCAAGACCACTGTTGCACTCGGGATCATGGGGCTTTTGCCGGAAAATACAGCTGTTTCCGGTGAGATTCTTTACAGGAATGAGGTAATCTCTTCTTTGCCTGAACCTGAAATGGACAGATTCAGATGGAAGGATATTGCAATAGTTTTTCAGAATGGCCTGGAGGTAATGAACCCTGTTTTGAAAGTAGGCGTTCAGGTAATGGAACCAATGATAAAGCACCTTGATATCAGCCCTGAAAAAGCACGGAGTAAATGTGCTGATCTATTCAGGACTGTCGGCCTTGACCCTAAATGGATGGATTCATATCCGCATCAACTTTCCGGAGGTATGAGGCAGAGGGTTCTTCTGGCAATGGCTCTGTCATGTGATCCCAAATTACTGGTTCTCGATGAAGTTACTTCTGCCCTTGATGCATTTACCCGTAAGGAAATCAGGGACCTTCTGGTCGATCTTCAGAAGAATGGATATACGATGTTAGTGATCTCTCATGATATCACTTTCGTGTCTTCTGTTGCGTCCAGAATTGCTGTTATGTATTCAGGAAAGGTTATTGAAACAGGACCTGTAAGGGATATTCTCGTATCTCCCCTTCATCCTTATACAAGGGGCCTTGTCCATTCGACCCCGGATATTTTCGTTTATAAAGATTTATGGGGAATTCCCGGCGATGTACCTTCAGGAGATGAATTTAAGGGCTGTCCTTTTAGCCCGAGATGTACACAGAGGATCGATATATGCAATAAAACTTCCCCGGTTCTTGTGCCTGCAGGAAAGGGACGAGAAATTGCATGCCATAGAGGTGGCATAGCAGGTCTTCTGGCGGCTAAAAATCTGAATTTCAGCTATCGTCTGCCAGATGGAGAATATCTTCAGGCAGTTAATAATGTTAACCTGGAAGTGATGGAAGGAGAGGTTCTTGCAATTGTCGGACAGACCGGTTCGGGCAAGTCAACCCTTGCGCATATCCTTGCAGATGTAATAAGGCCTGAATGCGGAGATGTATTGTTTACGGGTGGGAATGTTTTCGGTGGAAACTATGGAAGCAGGTTCAATGGCATTCAGATAGTATTCCAGGATCCGTTCAGTTCAACCAGCAACAGGTTTACTGTGCTTGATGCAATCAAAGAGCCTCTTTATATCAATAAGATCGGGTCAAACGGAGATAGACTGCAAATGGTTAAAAGTGCCCTTGAACTTGTTCGTCTTCCCAGTAATGATAATTTTCTTCGCAAGTATTGCGGTGAACTCAGCGGCGGTCAGAGGCAGAGGGTTGCACTTGCAAGGGCAATGGTTATGGAGCCAAAACTCCTTATTGCCGATGAGATAACTTCGGCTCTGGATGTTTCAACATCTGCAAATATATTGCGTCTTTTAAAGGGCCTTCAGAACAGGAGAGGATTTGCAATGATATATATTTCACACGATCTCTCCCTTACACTGAAGATTGCTGACAGGATAGCGGTTATGAATTCCGGAAGGATTATAGAGATAGGAAATTCTCATGATGTGATGCTTTCACCTTCTGATGAGTATACAAAAAGGCTTGTGGGTTCGAGAATAGGATTGTGCTGTCATACTCATTAAGCATCACGATCTTTTTTAAAATTCGTAAACCAGCACTGTTTATTTTGTTAGTGATATGCAAATTTCTGATATGCAAATTTCTGATATGTGAACTTCTAATGTGAACTTCTAATGTGAACTTCTAATGTGAACTTCTAATGTGAACTTCTAATATGAACTTCTAATATAATTTCTGATATGAATTTCTGGAAACTGCTTAAAAATCCTGGTTTGAAGGTTTTACTCAGGTATGAAGGTTTTACTCAGGTTTGAGGGTCTTGTTTAGCATGAGTGCAATAATAGTTAAAGAGTTGACAAAAAAATTTGGAGAATTTACTGCCGTTGACAGTGTCTCATTTTCAGTTGAGCCTGGAGAACTTTTCGGGCTTTTAGGCCCTAATGGTGCGGGAAAGACGACTATAATCAATATGCTGACTACTCTTCTTCTTCCTACGTCAGGAGAAGCTGAAATTGCAGGATATGATCTTGGAAGGGATCCTGATTCGATCAGGACTAACATAGGAATAATATTTCAGGACCCTTCACTTGATATAGGGCTTACAGGGAGAGAAAATCTCGAGTTCCATGCCATGATGTACAACATCAGTTCAAATGAGCGGAAAAAAAGAATTCAGGAAGTGTTTGATGTTGTGGGGCTGACTGACAAAGCTGAAATTCTTGTTGAAAATTATTCGGGCGGAATGAAGAGGCGGCTTGAAATTGCAAGGGGGCTTATTCATTATCCAAAGGTTTTGTTTCTGGATGAACCTACTCTCGGGCTTGACGCACAGACCAGGAGATCAATATGGGAGTACATAAGAAACCTGAATAGAAATTACGGTACATGTGTCATTCTGACTACTCATTATATGGAAGAAGCTGATTTTCTATGTGACAGAATTGCCATAATTGATCATGGAAAGATAATTGCACTCGATACTCCGTCAGGTCTGAAGAGCCGTTTACTTGGAGACTGTGTCAGCCTGACTATTGAAGGAAGGATCGATCTCATCGCGACTGCACTTGGGGAAAAAGAATGGGTAAGGGAAGTTATTCCTGATGGAAAAACGCTTGATCTCATTTTATCGGATTATGAGAAAAATATCCCTGAAATTTTTCAGACTGCCTCCAACCTGGGTGTCGGGATCAGTTCGATAAATTTCAGTAAACCAAGCCTTGAAGATGTTTTTATTCGCCTGACAGGCTCAACAATACGGGAACAGGAAGGCAGCAGGAAGTCAGTAAGACAGGAAAGAATGAGAAGGAGGATGCTCCGATGATTCAGGCAAGAGTTATATATGTTCTCTGGCGGCGTGAGATGATAAAGTATTTCAGGGTCAGGTCCAGAATAGCGGGTGCTATTGGCATGCCGGCTTTTATGCTGATCTTTCAGGGTATGGGCTTTAGAAAAGTGGAATTTCCGGGTCTGCCTGCATCAATAGGATATTTTCAGTATCTTGTGCCTGGTATTATCGGGATGACTCTTCTTTTTACGGCTGCTTATGCAGGTATGAGTGTCATAATGGATAAGCAATTCGGATTTTTAAAAGAGGTTATGGTTACTCCCGCAAGCAGAATCTCTATTGTTCTCGGAATGATCTCCGGAAGTGCAACCACATCAATTATTCAGGCACTTATTATTATGTTGATGTCCGTATTACTTGGTTTCAGGCTGCCTTTGATTCATGCGGTTCTGTTCTCTATCGTGATAATGGCTCTTATATCTATGATCTTTATAAACATAGGATTAATTTTGTCATCCTTATTGAAAGACTTTCATGGGTTCAGTACGGTTATTAATTTTATTGCATTTCCTCTGTTCCTTTTATCCGGAGCTTTATTTCCGGTTTCAAATTTGCCGGCTCCTATAAGGATTTTATCTTATTTTGATCCTCTGACATATGGTGTTGACGCTTTGCGGGGAATATTGATTGGTCATTGTGAGTTCTCAATTGTTATGAATATATCTATTCTTTTAACACTGTCAGTTTTGATGGTCTGCGCCAGCAGTTATTTCTTCCGGAAGGCAGAGATGATATAGACGCATTTTCTCTTTTTAAACCGGAATAGTTATGGTTTTTGAAAGATAACAGCCAGGATACCTGAAAAATTTATTTCAAATAAGATATTTATTTCAAATAAGATAAATTGCGAGGATATTTTCCGCTCTGAGTGTCAGGGAAAAATCATTAATTGCCTGAAATCACAGGAAAATTTCCCGTGAAATAAAAGTAAAAGACAGAGGAATTATTGCAGATAGGTTCAATGAAGTAAATATTGCAGATAGGTTCAACGAAGTAAATATTGCAGATAGGTTCAATGAAGTAAAAATCCAAGATTAATCAAAACTTAGTCATTTTTTCTAATGCATTAACAAATTAATTTATTCTGTTATGAACTTATGTAACTGAAGCTTAATAGTCGCATATAATTAGAAACTCCAGATCTTTACGACACTTTCATCACTATATCTAAAATTTAATATATCTCTTTATATAATTAAGAATATGAAGTTCTTACCAATCTTTTTAATACTTATCTTCTTTCTCACGTCTACTGCTTCTGCAACAGTTACTATATTTCCGACCCCTCTTGGTGCAGGAACTCCTCCAGCGACAGCTCGTATAACCTGCTCCTGCGGGAATAGTTGCATTGATTATACAGCGACAGCGGTTTCGAGCGATCCACGAATAGTACAACTTAAAGATCTATCAAAAGGTAATGAGACATATGTCAGATGGGACCTTGGAGATGGAACCCCTCTCGAAGGAACAAATATTACTCCATCACTAAAAAATCCGGTACACACGTTTCCAAAAAATGGTTATTATATTATTTGTATGACCACCAGAAATAGTTGTTGTGGTCAGAAATTATGGGTTCATATGACTATTATTATTACTGATGGAAATGCTACAGTGCCTTTTAAAGCTCCAGTTACTGCTTTTTCGGCAGCTCCAACCTCAGGAGAAGCGTCACTAAAGGTACAGTTTACTGATAAAAGTTCACCGTTTCCATATACTGATAAGAGTACAGGAGTTTCAACCTCATGGAAATGGAGCTTCGGAGATGGCACATATTCAACAGTTCAATATCCTTCACACACTTACAGTAAAGCAGGAAACTATACTGTCAGTTTAACAATAAAGAATGCTAAGGGCAGTGACACTAAAACAATAAAGAACTATATTGTCGTAAACGATTTGAAAGCTCCAGTTGCTGCTTTTTCGGCGTCCCCAACTTCAGGAAAAGCACCATTAAATGTTGCCTTTACTGACAAGAGCACCGGATCACCAGCTTCATGGGTATGGGACTTTGGGGACGGATCAAAGTCATTCCTCCAGAATCCAATTCATAAGTATTCCAAGGCAGGAGTATATACTGTTAGCTTAACTGTGAAGAATGCTAAAGGCAGTAATACTGCAACAAGAACAGAGTATGTACAAGTGACAGACAAACCGGTTGCAAATTTCACCAGTAATTTAGTATCAGGAAAACCCGCTCTCAAGGTGCAGTTTACTGACAAGAGCACCGGATCACCAGCTTCATGGCAATGGAGTTTTGGAGACGGATCGCAGTCATTTGTCCAGAACCCGGTGCATAAGTATACAAAAGCAGGAAAATATACCGTTAGTTTAACAGTAAAGAATAATGGGGGCCATAGTACGGTAACAAAAACAGGTTATATACAAGTGAGGGATAAACCGGTCGCTGCATTCTCTGCGTCCCCGACTTCAGGAAAAGCACCACTTAATGTTGCCTTTACTGACAAGAGCACAGGAACACCTTCTGGCTGGATATGGGACTTTGGGGACGGATCAAAGTCATTCCTCCAGAGTCCAACGCGTAAGTATTCAAAAGCAGGGAAATATACCGTTAGCTTAACAGTAAAGAATGACAAGGGCAGTAGTACGGTAACAAAAACAAACTATATAACAGTGATAGATAAACCTGTTGCTGCATTTTCTGCATCCCCAACTTCAGGAAAAGCACCGTTAAATGTTGCCTTTACTGACAAAAGCACAGGATCACCAGCTTCATGGCAGTGGAGTTTTGGAGACGGATCAAGTTCATTCGTTCAGAATCCAACGCATAAGTATTCAAAAGCAGGAAGATATACCGTTAGTTTAACAGTAAAGAATGCTAAAGGCAGTAACACTAAAACTATGTCTGAGTATATCGCAGTATCCTGAAAATTAACGCCTTAAATTGAAAAACAATACAGAACTTACGCGGTTGAACTGAGAAATCAATAGCATCAAACCATTAACTGTCTTGAACCTTCACCTCAGGTTCAATCGTTTTTCCTGTGGTATTGTCAATGATTACCAACCTGCCTGAAGGGCAGTTGCATGCTTCTTCTTTGCATGTATCGAGCTTCCGGGTTTTCGAGTTTCTGGACAAGGTTTCATATTTTCCCTGCCCGTATGCAGAATCACCATCATTTTCAATATCTTCAAAAAAAGATTGTGAAGATTTTTCATCTTCATGGCAAGAAGAAAATAATAAACTTATGGATTAGCTGAATTATTGATTAGCTAACTTACGGATTAGCTAAATTATGGATTAGCTAATTATGGATTAGCTAAATTATGGATTAGCTAACTTACGGATTAGCTAATTATGGATTAATCTTTAAGCAGGATCAAAGTAGTTTTTTTCCTGGCTCGGTTCCAGCCCCTGGTTTGCACTCATAAACATCAGTAATTTTCAGAACTGCAAGGGCTTTTGCAGGGAACCTGTCTCCTTTGCTTTTGACCATTTTATACATTTTCTCATAATCCGCTCCATCGGTCTTGATTTCAATATCTCCTTTTATCTGGTAGCAGCCTTTAATTTCCGGGCCCCATACATAGATTGCTCCCCTTGGGTTTTCATCAAGATTGTTGCGAGTTTTATTAAAATAATTATCTGCAATCCAGATTGTTTCTCCATCTTCCTGTAGATCGCACATGCCTATTGGTATTACGTTTGGTTCTCCATCTTTAGATGCGGTTGCAAATGGAAAAATTTTCATCTTTGCAAAGTCTTCCTTCATTTCATCAGTTAATTTCACCATTTATTTTACCTCAGATCAAATTCTAATTGAATCTTGTTTATTAGTATGTTACAATGGATATATAACTTTAAATGGCTAGATAAATAGAAAAACTCGTGATCTCTATTTTTGTTTTGTTTTAGAGGCGAAAACTAACAGAAAAATTGAAATTCACGGATATGTTTGAAAGTCAGGTCAAAGAAATAGTTCACCCTTTGCCCAAAGTTCATCAAATTTTGTCTTGAATCGCTTTGCATATGATTCATCATATATCCGTGTCATACCGAGGTTTCTACTCATATTGAACTGGTCTTCAATATCGAGCAGGGTTATCCTGGAATCAATGATTGAAAAATTGTATTCGGTTTCCAAAATTCTTACTTCCATCAAATCCTTAAAATAGCGTTTAAATGACAGATCTTCTATTGAATCAATAAGCTCTTTTAATGATGGCAGTAATTGCGATCCCGGATCTAAAATTTTAACTTTTATGCCACGCTGTACTAAACTCAAATAAGCTTTGCTAAAGGTGGACATTGAGGCATCATATAGCTCGGATCCTCCAGGTTTGTACTTAATATGGATTACAACACATATTTCATGCTCGATTTTCTCAAAAAATGACGTCACCATATCATTTAGTTCATTATTACGAAACCTGTCAGGCCAGAAGACAGTTTCAACATTTTGTGGTGAATTGTCGTTGCAAAGTTCCCTTTCGATTTCATCAAATGTTTCTTTGAGCATTTTGAGCTCATTGAGTGTTTCTTCCTCTTTTCTTTTGTACATGAGTTTAAATGCGCTTTTAGGGTCAACCGCTCGGTATCTCTGTGGCCGTGACATTTGAATTTCGACAAGCTCATAGTTTTTAAGGGCTTTAAGAACCTCATAGATCTTTCCTATAGGAACTTTAGATGCATGTGATAATTTGCTTGCTTCCATAGAATCTTGTTTTAGAAGTGTCAGGTAAACTGAACTCTCATACCTGTTCAATCCAATTTTTGCAAGTAATTTTTCATTCATCTTTTCACTGCTTTTCAGTTTATTGTAGAGTAAAACGATTATCTTTCCGAATGATATTAAGACTACTGTTCAAGCATATGAAAGTGAAGTTGTTAAGTCAAAGGCTATAATGACTGAACACACTAATTCAGATAAAAATGATATGTTACAAAGGTTACATTGAACCTATAGAAGAAAATTCTAAGTAACAAACTCCATGAAATAATATGGGATAGATTAGCTAAAAGTGGTCAAGATGATGTTTACAAAAAGTAACAAATATGATTTTGATTTTGTTAAAGAAAACATGATGGGACCAAACTCAATGAAGATTCTTGAGGAAGTGTCCGAATCTTTGAAGCTTGAGAAAGGCATGAGAATACTTGATCTTGGCTGTGGGAGAGGGCTGACTTCAATATTCCTGGCAAAAGAATATGATGTTACAGTTTTTGCAACTGATCTCTGGATTAGTGCAACAGATAACTATGAGAGAATTAAGTCAATGGGACTGGAAGATAAAATAATACCAATACACGCAGAAGCCCACGATTTGCCGTTTGCAAATGAATTTTTTGATGTTGCTATTAGTGTAGACGCCTATCACTACTTTGGAATCGAAGCAGATTATTTAACTAAACATTTTGCTCCACTTGTAAAAAAAGGAGGGCAAATAGCAGTTGCAGTTCCAGGCCTGAAAAAAGAATTTACAAATAGTATTCCAGCGGAATTGGTACCATATTGGTGTGATGATATGAGTTTAACTCTGCACTCATGTGACTGGTGGTATAATATATGGAAAACTTCCGATCTGGTAACTATTCAGGAGTTTAAAGAGTTGAATTGTTTTGAAGAAGCATGGAAAGACTGGCTTATATGTGACAACGACTTTGCTCGTAGAGATATAGGAATGATGGAAGCTGAAGGTGGAAACTACTTTAATCTGGTTTCAATCATAGCTACAAAGTTATGATTTAAAATCTGATGAGAAGCTCACGACCTGACCTAATAATTTTATATTTTAATATCTTGTATCTATATTTACATATGAGGAAGAAACTATAGCGGAAACTTTGCTAAATGAATTTGCAATAACTTATTTAATGAGGATAAGCTCTTATATTCTGAAATGGCAGACTTCGCTATTGAGCCCGTTATAAGCCAAAGCAAGAAAGCATTTCCAGGATATGAGAGATCAAAGGAATATTATCATATCCTGGAGTTATAATGTTAGCAACAATAATCAGATTAAATTAAGTTTTGGGATAGGCTCATCAAATTATTGTCTTTTTTCTATCATTTTATACATTTTTAAGTATCTTGTCCAGGAAATACTGGTGAATCCTCAAATCCTCAGTTAACTCCGGATGGAATGCAAGAGCCAGTACATTTCCCTGTTCTGCAGCGATAATCAGGTCATCAAGCCTGGAAAGTACGCGAACTCCAGGCCCGCAGCTCACGATTCCGGGAGCTCTTATGAACACGCCGGTAAAAGGAGAATCAAGGATCTCGACCTCAAGTTCGGCTTCAAAAGAATCCCTCTGCCTTCCGAAAGCATTTCTGTTGACCCTCGTATCCATAATTCCAAGCAGTTCCTGGCTGGTTTTCTCAACCTGCTCGTCGCCTTCCTTTGCAAGCACAATCAAACCTGCACAGGTCCCAAGTATCGGACCTCCTCTTCCGGCCGCATCTTTTATCTCCTCTGCAATTCCCTCGCGGGCAAGCAGCCTGCAAAGTGTGGTACTCTCCCCGCCAGGAATCACAATTCCGCTGCACTCCGGAATAACACCCCTATGCTTTACTGCAATTACCTCTGCACTTATTCCTCTTTCCTTAAGTGCTCTTTTTAAAGCATCAACATGCTCAGAAACCGCTCCTTGAATAGCGATTACACCTATCTTCATAAAAACACCATTTTCCAGAATCAATTTAAATTAATTTATTATCTGTTAATCCAAAAATAAAAAATTGAATTGATTTATTCTTACATCCCGTAAGAAAGAATCCATTTTTAAAAATTAATATTTAGCTTTCCTGAACGAAGTTAAACGCCAATCATTATAAAATTTTTGCCTAAGTGAGTTAAAAAGCTTACTGTTTAGAAAATATTCCGCTTGAGGGAGCGTAGCGACCGAAACGGAGGCGTGCTGTTGCGATTATATCGCAACTCCCAGAAAATCGGAGATTTTCTGTGATCCCGAAGCGCAATTCGGGATTACCAACCGCGTTCCTGAAGAGCTTCCTGTACAGGTATCATATCTGCGCTAATGCCTTTCATACCGGCACCTACGCCTTTTGAGATTTCTGCGAGTTTTGCAGGGTTGTCAAAGTTATTTACAGCTTCGACGACAGCTTTTGCCATTTTCTCAGGATTTTCGGCTTTGAAAATGCCTGAACCTACAAATACTCCATCTGCCCCAAGGCGCATCATAAGCGCTGCATCTGCAGGGGTCGCAATTCCGCCGGCTGCAAAGTTTACTACAGGCAGACGCTGCATTTTTGAGGTTTCGACTACAAGTTCAATCGGAGCTTCAATTTCTCTGGAAACCATAATCAGCTCTTCTTTAGTCTTCCCTGCAAGAGCACGGATTTCCCCCTGAATCTGCTTCATGTGCTTGACTGCCTGGCTTACATCTCCGGTTCCTGCTTCTCCTTTAGTTCTGATCATGGCTGCCCCTTCGTTAATTCTCCTGAGGGCTTCTCCGAGGTTTCTGGCTCCACAGACAAAAGGCACGGTAAACTGCGTTTTGTCTATATGGAAATAGGGATCAGCAGGGGTCAGGACTTCGGATTCATCCACCATGTCAACGCCAAGGGCTTCCAGGATTTCGGCTTCGACAAAGTGTCCTATCCTTGCTTTTGCCATAACAGGAATAGTAACCGTATCAATAATCTGCTGGACAATCTCAGGGTCGGCCATCCGGGCAACCCCACCTTCTTTCCTTATATCTGCAGGAACAGCCTGGAGGGCCATAACAGCAACTGCTCCGGCTTCTTCTGCGATTCTGGCCTGTTCAGGAGTTGTAACATCCATGATCACACCCCCTTTCTGCATTCTTGCAAAGCCCCTCTTGATAAGTTCAGTCCCGTGTCGTAATTTTTCAAAGTCCATGAATGTCATCCTCTCTATCTTGATATAATTATAAAATCTATGCCGTGGGAAACCCTTCCCATGCTGAAATAGCCCTGGGTCTTTTCCACTGATTGCAACCGACAGGTTGCGGTTTTCAGTTAGTTATTTCTTCAGTCAATTGTGAATATGCTCAATAGTCAAAAGCATTATTTAAGTTATTCCTTATTAATAAACACAAGGTAAATCATTTACAATGACTTAATATTTTTTTCCCTTTAACAATAATCTTTCTTACGCCTGTAAGGTTTATTCTGCTTTTATTCTGCTTTTTCGGACAATGAATTACAGAGCCTTACTGCGATTTATTAGTTTGCATCTATATGCTTGTCTGAGTTAATTAACACACTATTTCTGTCTTCATATAATATATATGATCTCCTTCAGGTTCTTATATATAGTTTTTCAAGGATATAAATAAAAAAAGACTTTAAAAATCCTCAAAATAAGTCCTGAACAAACCTATCTGATTTCATTTAATTCTAAAGGTTTCAGCCAGGTTTTGACAGACACCACATGAGAACATAGTTATAAAGTGTATCGGGACTATTTAATCGAGAAGATTTTTTCCAAGGGACAGCTTCTGGATTTCAGGGTTTACTGATTTCTATAATTAGAGATTTAAATTGGGCAAGTAGCATCTGAGGGAACTTTCTTATATGCTTTCTTGTTCTCTTTCATCTCTCTTACTATATTCTTGCCTTGTTCTCTTTCATCTCTCTTACTATATTCTTGCCTTGTTCTCTTTCATCTCTCTTACTATATTCTTGCTTATGCTTAAGATAGACCCGTGGTATGAGTTCCTTAATGGATCCGAGAATTCATTGGTATGCTTCTTAATGTGGCTATAGTTTTTAAAAAGGCTAATAAATCCGGTTCTTGAAGATTTTTAATAAATTCACTGTTTTTTAAATAACTTCTACTCCATTCATTTTTTAAAATAACTTCTACTCCATTTCGTGCTCGGACTGTTTAAGAGTTCCTTTTCGACCGCTTAAGAATTCCCTTTCTCTTCTATACAGGTTGAGTTTTGTGCAGACAACAACAGACA
>Ga0074193_1002200_pt1 | contig 18673 bp, 16 predicted proteins | sample EPASupsiteHSE605_FD_64523 | JGI IMG/M metagenome (GOLD analysis project Ga0074193, IMG submission 64523) | Bioremediated contaminated groundwater from EPA Superfund site, New Mexico - Sample HSE6-05 | ecosystem: Environmental > Aquatic > Deep subsurface > Groundwater > Contaminated ... | reverse complement strand
GGGCTAAATCTATCCATATTGGAATGTAAATAAATTTAACAGAATGAATATCAATCTTCGTGAAAGTGGCTAAATCTATCCATATTGGAATGTAAATGCAAGTAGCATGTCAATCATGTCTTGATCTTGAGACTGGCTAAATCTATCCATATTGGAATGTAAATTGTGTTTTTGTAGGTGAAGCAGTTAAAAAAGCTGTAGGGCTAAATCTATCCATATTGGAATGTAAATCAAATTCAATGCCTAAACTAATAGGTCTTATCGAGGTGGCTAAATCTATCCATATTGGAATGTAAATGGCTACGAATTTTAACATAAAGTTTAGGTAAACCGTTACTAATAGTGTAGCGGTTTTTTTATTGTTAAGGGAAAAGGATACCCGGAAACGTGCTAAATTAAGGGTAGTAATAAGATGGATCAATTGAAATATATTTACATGTATACTATAATAATTACAAATAATAGTAAGGGACCATAAATATATGGAAGATAATAATAAATGTTGGTGTTAGGAATATTGCTTAACAGAGGTTTTCTTGGAGATTTGAATTGGAAGTCTAAAGATATGGCAGTAGAGGAGAATATCACATGAAAATAAAACAAAAAAGAATATTTTATATAATATTAATCCTTATAATAATTACTTCAATTTCTTATATGGCTCTATATTACTTTAACATAATTCCCCATAAGCCTTATTATGCAGAAGATTTTGGCATAGAAACAATACATAGCAAAAGTGATTGCAATAATAATGGCATAGATGATTATACAGACATATTATTAGGTGCAAGAAAAGATGCACAGAATAAGCCTAAATACGAAAGTCAGTATTATGCAGGAGGTTATCCTCCGGAGAATCAGGGAGTGTGTACAGATGTGATCTGGAGAGCATTTAAAAATGCAGGATATTCTTTAAAAGACATGGTTGATAAAGATATAAAAAATAATTTATCTAGATACCCAAGAGTTGAAGGGAAACCAGATACTAATATTGATTTTAGAAGAGTGCCAAATTTAAAAGTATTTTTTCAATACAATTCTAAATCCTTAACCTTAGATCCCTATGAAATAGAACAGTGGCAGCCAGGAGATATAGTGATATTCGGAAAAAACTACAAGCATATTGGAATTATATCAGATAAAAGGAATAGACAAGGAGTACCATTCCTTATTCATAATTCAGGACAGCCCTCCAGGGAGGAAGATGCTTTAATTCAATGGCATAATGCACAAGGTATTACAGGACATTATAGATTTGATGGTCTTCAAATAGCCATAAACTAAATTATATTAACCCAAAAATCAAAATATACCTACAAATAGTAAAAAATTCCCAAAATGTATTTACTATTTTTTACCAATATAATATAATGGAATTAAATGGGATAAAATTACATTATATTAAATTCCAACATAATAGAAGATATATTGAGGGAGGAACTTTTCATGACTAAAACGAACAACATTGTAGATACTTTTTCTGTACAGGTAATTGATGATGGTTATGCAGACACTAAATCTAGAGCAGAAGACAGTGATATGTTTATAACCCCATCTTATGTTACTGCCTGGAGACCATTTTATAATAAGGATAATGATTTAAAGGAAGCTCAAGGAAATCCTTTAAGCAGGATAGAAGTAGAAGTTAATGGTTCTAGATATCTAGTGGGAGAATGTGCTGTACAGCAGGATAGAAATATGCAGTGGAATGGAGCGTCAGACAAGCATAACGATACTTCCTTTGATATTCTACTTAAAACTCATTTAAGTCTAATGTCAAAAAAACCTATAAGTAGAGTTAGGCTTGTAATGGGGTTGCCAGTAAAGGCTAGCTTAGACAAGGATAGAGTAGAAAAAATGAAGGCTAAGGTAATAAGACAGCACAATTTAGGTATGAGACTTTATGGACAAAGGGAATTTGAAAACAAAATAATTAAGGTAGAAGATTTAATAATTAAGGCACAGCCTCATGGTACTTTATGTGACTTAATATTAGATAACGATGGAAATATAACCAATAAGGATATTGCAAGAAAAGTAAATGCTATATCAGATATTGGAGGTAAAACCCATAATCTTTACTTAGTTGATGCCTTAGAACCTTTAGCAGATTTTTGTGAAACTAAAAATAGTGGAATGTATGTAGCCTATATGTGGATCAAAGATTACATAGAACAAGAGCTGCATCTTAATGTATCCGACGGTCAGATACAATATATAGTAGCTTGCGGTCAAATTAAAGGCTATGATTTAACACCTGTTATACAAAAGGCATATAGAAGTCTTGCTAGAAAGATAATATTAGAAATACACACAGTTTGGGAAAATGCATTTCCTTTTATAGATAACATAATATTTACAGGGGGTGGAGCGTCTATACTTAAGCCTTACCTAGAGGAAGAGTTCAAAAATGCAATGTATTTGAATAGAACTCAAAACCCTTCTGGCTTGTTTAAGCAAGGAGTAAGAAAATGGAAGAAGAAAGCAGTATAGGGAGGTGGCTTTAGTATGCAAATTTCGTTATATATTGGAGATAGAAGAAAGAAGGACAAAATAGTTAATGAGGAGTTACTTAAATATATAGAGGGTGACCGTAGTGACAGAATAAAGGATTTAATTCTGAAGGGTCTTATATTTGAGGGAGATAAAAATATTGATGAAAAGCTTTTGGATATGAGATACATATATAGTAGTTTATCTAATATGAAGGTAGATGTACAACCTGTAACTAAAAAATTTTCCAAGGAGCATCGGTTAAAGCCTAAAACAATTGAAGAGGGTAAGCCTGACTTTAGTAGAATAAAGGTTCAAAAAAGAAAGGTCATTGATGATGATTTAGAAAGCAGAATATAAAGAAGAATATAAAAATGTTGTCCGAGTTTATAATTTAAAGCTCGGACAACATTTTTATATTTCTCTGTTAAGTATTTTTTCGAGAGTAGTTTTTTCTATATTTAGGTCAAGCTCAAAGTCTTCAGCATAATGGATACCCCAACAATAAATAGTATACAAAACAGGAATAATTTTTTTGCCATAATTTGTAAGGTTGTATTCTACTTTTGGGGGTACTTGAGGATAAACGGTTCTTTCTATAAGTCCATCTTCTTCTAATTCACGAAGCTGCTGAGTAAGCATCTTTTGTGTTATTCCATCAAGTCGCTTTTTAAGTTGACTAAATCGTAGAGTTCTGTTTCTTAGGTGCCACAGGATAACGGTTTTCCATTTACCTCCGATTACGTCCATAGTTAGTTCCATACCGCACTGATACGATTTTTCTTGAATTTTTGACATTATATACGCCTCCAAAACAAATGGTATCTTTTTGTATACTATATAACTTATAAAACATTATATTACTAAAAAGTACATACTTGTAGTAATTAATATTATACTATAGAATGATATTAATTACAAAGGCAATTGAGAATAAAAAAATCAAACAATAATTGATTAACTATTTTTAATAAAGATTTTATAAACAAGCTATATACTAATAATTGATATAAAACCTACAATTTAACCTACCATTAGTACCTACCATTAAAAAACTACTGAGGAAATTTCTTTAGTAGTTTTTTAATTTTGGTAGATTTTTTTATTATATGCATATCTACATTACGAAAGGAGTTGGTAATAATGATAAATTCAACAGTAATGAAAAGTACACTAGCAATTAAGTACGTAGCGGGGCAAGATGAGGTGGGAAAGGATATATTAAAAACTCAAAGGCTTGGTAACGTAAAAACCGCAGCCACTGATGAAAATGTGTTTTTAGTAGCTACAGCTCTTGGAGCCTTGTTGTTAAACCCAAGTGTTGAAGTTAGAAGAGAAAATGAAAATCTAATCGTAAATGAGTAATCTATTAATTTAAGGAGGGTAAACTATGAGTAAAACATTGATTATGAATTTTTTAACTGCCGAGGGAAAGAAAACATCTATAAGGTTTAAAGATGTGAAGGAGACCATAACTCCTACAGAAGTATCAATTGTTATGGATACTATAATAGAAAAAAATGTTTTTATTACCACAAATGGGGAGCTGAAGCTTAAGGATTCAGCCCAAATAGTAGATACAACAACAGAAGAGTTAGCTATATAAGTTGAAAGTGGCATTTTTGTGCCACTTTTTTTAAATTTAGCTTATATTAATATTCAAAAAAAGTTAGAATTAGAGTTGTTAAAATTTGTTTGAAATTCTATAATTCGACATTATATTTTCTAAAGTATCGCCAAAATTAGACGAAAATAAGATAATTAATGAGTAATATTATTAACAGATTGAATTTATTGTTAAAATGTAACATTTTTACATAAAATCTTTTAAGGAAAACTTTGGTTTTCAATTGTGGAAGGGTGGTATTTATGAGAAAAGTACTAATTGTGGATGATGCACTTTTTATAAGGTTAACATTAAAAAAAATGCTAGAAAAGTACAATTTTCAGGTTGTAGGGGAAGCAGGCAACGGAATAGAAGCAATCAAATTATATAAGGAGCTTAAGCCAGACATTGTAACTATGGATGTAACTATGCCAGAAATGGATGGGCTTGAAGCAGTACAAATGATAAGAAATATAGATGGACAAGCTAAAATTGTTATGGTATCTGCTATGGGCCAAAGAACAATGGTAGTAAAGGCCATAGAATCTGGTGCAAGTGGATTTATTGTAAAACCATTTAATGAAGCTCACGTAGTAGAGACTCTAAATAACCTATAAATAACATTAAATTATAGAAAGGGAGGTGTTGATATGAGTGAAAATGATGGAAGGGATCCTATGCTGGATCTGTATATTTTAGAAACCTACAATTTAATTGAAGAGCTTGAGGAGATAATTTTAGAAAGCGAAAAAGAAAAGGATTATAAGAACTCAATTGATACAATATTCAGAATAATGCATACAATTAAAGGCAATTCAGCTATGATGTTTTTTGATAATATATCCCACTTAGCTCATTCGATAGAGGATCTATTTGATTATTTAAGAGATAATAGTGAATTAAATGTAGATTATCCAGCAATAACTGATTTAATATTGCAAAGTATTGACTTTATAAAAAATCAATTAGGAAAAATAGGAAATAATGAAACATCAGATGGTAATCCAGAAGAGTTAGTTTCAGATATAAGAAAGCAACTAGAAATTATTACTGTTGAAACTCCTCAGGAAAGTAAAGAAAGTAAAAATCAAGCTGATAATGAAGAACACCACTACTATGTCTCTTCAGTTAAAGATTGTAATGAAATTCTAGAAGGAGAATTACAAAATAGACTTGATATTAGATATGAAGTAGTAATTTTCTTTAAGGAAGACTGCGGAATGGAAAATATCAGAGCATTTACTGTGATACATAGACTAAAAAATTTAGCTTACGATATTATATATTTTCCAGAAGATATAGTAGAAAATAATGAAACTGAAAAGGTTATTAGAGAAAATGGCTTCAGAATTATATTTAGCAGTAAAAGAGATATGAAGGAAATTAAAAAATCATTTAAGGGTACTGCTTTTTTAAGCAAAATCACTATTAATCCTGTTTCGGAAGAAGAGTCATGTACTAAAATTGAAAATATTGAAGAAGTTAAAAGTTCTTTGGAGGTTGTAAGCTACAGGGAGCCACAAATAGCTTCAAAGAATTACTCTAGTAGCTCTGAATCTCAAGGAAAGCATAATATGTTAAACGTAAGTGTAGAAAAGCTAGATATGCTTATGGACTTAATGGGAGAACTAGTTATATCTGAGGTAATGGTTACTAATAACCCAGAAATAGCTTCACTTAACTTAGATAGTTTTAAAAAGTCTTCAACGCATCTTAGAAAGATTATTGATAACCTTCAAGATGTGGTTATGTCTATTAGAATGGTACCTCTAGCTCCTACCTTTAAGAAAATGAATAGGATAGTAAGGGATATGAGCAAAAAATTAGGTAAAGAAGTAGAGATTGTTTTACTTGGAGAAGATACTGAGGTGGACAAGAATATCATAGAGCATATTGGAGATCCTCTTATGCATATTATAAGAAATTCTTTAGATCACGGTATAGAAGCCCCTGAAGATAGAATAGCAGCAGGTAAAAACTCTATTGGAAAAATAACACTTCAGGCTGAAAATTCTGGTGGAGATGTAAATATAATAATCAAAGATGATGGGAAGGGTTTAAATAGAGAAAAAATATTAATGAGAGCTAAGGAACATGGCTTAATTGATAAGCCAGAAGGGGAACTTACAGATAAGGAAATATACTCATTTATATTTTTACCAGGTTTTTCAACTAAAGAACAGGTTTCAGAGTTTTCTGGTAGAGGAGTTGGAATGGATGTAGTCCTTAAAGGTATTGAAAAAGTAAGGGGAAAGGTTTATGTAGATAGCACATTAGGAAAAGGAACTACAATAACTATTAAAATTCCACTTACTTTGGCTATTATTGATGGTATGACCATCAGAGTAGGACAATCTATTTATACTATACCAATTATGTCTATAAAGCAATCCTTTAAAGTAAATGAAAAGGATGTTTTTAAGGATATAGATGGCAATGAAATCATAATGGTTAGGGGACAGTGCTACAATATCTTAAGACTTCATGAGAGATATAACATTGAGACAGAGGTAAGAGACATTGAAAAAGGGATACTAGTGATGGTGGAAAATGAAGGTAAAAGTCTGTGTGTTTTTGCAGACGAATTGTTAGGAGAGCAGCAGGTTGTAGTTAAGCCTCTTCCTAATTATATTAAGAAAGTGAAGGGAATAGGAGGATGCAATCTTTTAGGGGATGGAAGCATCAGTTTAATTCTGGATATAGGTGGACTAATTCCTTAGTATAGGGGTGAATTAGAAGGGAGGTATAGGATATGGAAGATAGTTTATTAAATGTTATGGAAGAAGAAGATACCCAAAAGGATAAGTTTTTAATATTCTCCATAGACAAGGAGCAATATGGCATTGAAATTAAATATGTTCTAGAAATAATAGGTATTCAAAAAATAACGGAGGTGCCGGAGCTTCCTAATTATGTAAAGGGCATTATTAATCTAAGAGGGAAAATTATACCTGTTATGGATGTAAGACTTAGATTTAAGAAGAATTTTCGTGATTACGATGACAGAACTTGTATAATTGTTGTTCAAATAAAAGATATGAGCATTGGGCTAATTATTGATAGAGTTATTGAAGTTGTAGATATTGAAGAGGAGCAGATAACACCTCCCCCTGAACTTAATAAAAGCTCTAGCAATAAGTATATAAAAGGAATAGGGAAAATTGGAGAAGAAGTGAAGCTACTTATAGATTGCGATAAGCTTTTGAGTCAGGAAGAATTAGAAGAAATTTCTTATTAAAAAAGGGAGGGAAATTAAATGAAAGGTTTTAATAATTTAAAAATAGGGACACGTTTGATAATAAGTTTTATTTTAATTGTTATATTTACAGGTGTTATTGGTGTTGTAGGGATTGTAAATATAAAAAAGATACAAACTGAAGGACAAGAAATGTATGACCAGAATACTAAAGCAATTGAAGCACTTTCGGAAATAAATTTAAATTATCAAAGACTAAGAATTAGTCTTAGAGATATTGTATTTACAAACGATGCAACAAGAAAAAGCGATTATGCAAACACAATTAAAGAGTTGCAGAGCAAGATAAGTGAAGATGCAAGCAAGGCAAATGATAAACTCACAAGAGATGATGAAAAGGCTCAATATGAAAAATTTAAATCAAGCTTCACAAGTTATCAGGCGATTATTACAGAAATAGTGAATGCTGCGTTAAGTAATGATATTAAAAAGGCAACAGAATTAGTATACCAGGGTAATGGTCTTCAAATTGCAACAGATATAAAGGATTCTATAGATAAAACAATAGAAATTAACAGTAAGCTTGCACTTGACAAAGCTACTGCAAATCAAAGTACAGCAAACAATTCAATAAAGATAATGATAATAATACTAGGAGTATTAGTTATAATATCACTAGTTCTTGCAATATTTGTTTCAAAATCAATCAGTGTTCCAATTAACAAGTTAACTGGTCTTGCAAGGAAACTAGCTCTTGGAGAGGTAGATTTTCATATTGATATTTCTTCTAAGGATGAGGTAGGAGAATTATCTAAAGCTTTCCAAAGCATTACAGATAATATTAAGGAGCAAGTAAATGCGGCAGATAGCATAGCTGCAGGAGATCTTTCTGTAAATATTAAAGTTAATTCAGAAAAAGATGTATTAGGAAAAAAATTAAATGAAATGAAGGATACTATAAGCAATCTAATTAATGAAACAGGAAGATTAACAAAGGCAGCAGAAATAGGAGCCTTAGATACAAGAGGAGAAGCAGGTAAATTTACTGGTGCATGGAAAGACTTAGTACAAGGTTTTAATAATATTCTAGATGCAGTAATAGCACCTGTGGAAGAAGCAGCAGAGGTTCTTGATGAAATGTCTAAGGGTAATTTTGCTGTGAAAGTTAATGGCGATTATAAAGGTGATCATGCAAAAATCAAGAATGCTATGAACGATACTATAATTGAGATAAAATCTTATATAAACGAAATCTCTTCAGTGTTACTAGAAATGTCAAAAGGGAATTTAAATTTAGAAATAACTAGAGATTATAGAGGAGAATTTATAGATGTGAAGAATTCTATAAATAGCATATTAAAAGCCTTTAATGAGACTCTAGGTGAAATAAATATTTCTTCGGAACAAGTGGCATCAGCTGCAGAACAAGTTTCTCAGACTAGCCAAGTATTGTCCGAAGCATCTTCTGAGCAGGCAAGCTCCGTAGAAGAAATAACTGCTTCAATGGAAGAAGTAGGGGCACAAACTAAAATGAATGCTGATAATGCAAATAATGCCAATCGTATAACTAAAATAACAAGTGATAAGGCAAACAAAGGCGTAGAACAAATGAAGGAAATGCTAAATGCAATGGAGGCAATAAACGAATCCTCTGCAAACATTTCTAAGATAATAAAGGTAATTGATGAAATTGCATTCCAGACAAATATTTTGGCTTTAAATGCTGCAGTAGAGGCAGCGAGGGCAGGGCAGCATGGAAAGGGCTTTGCAGTAGTAGCAGAGGAAGTAAGAAACTTAGCTGCAAGAAGTGCTAATGCGGCTAAAGAAACTACACAAATGATAGAAGAGTCAATTAAAAAGGCAGACTCAGGTAAGGAAATTGCAAATGACACAGCTAAAGCTTTAAATAATATTGTAGAAAATATCAGTGAAGCTTCAGGAATAGTAGCAGAAATAGCAGCAGCTTCTAATGAACAATCAGATGCATTAGAACAGGTAAGTAGGGCTATACAAGAGGTAGCTAGTGTTACTCAGGCAAATAGTGCAACAGCAGAGGAATCGGCAGCAGCAAGTGAAGAGCTGACAGCTCAAGCAGGACTTTTAAAGAATAGAGTTGCTAAGTTTAAGTTAAAAATGTAGTTTAGAAAATAAAGCAAAAGTGAGCGTAAATGGGCAGAGGCTATAGAAGCCTTGTTTGAAGATATATATTTAATTGTTAGAAATATTAAAGAGAGAGAAGTAATAGTTTAATTTTACTTCTCTCTCTTTGTAATTAAAGCGATGCTTTGACTTGATATACCTTCTCCGCTACCTGTAAAACCCAGTCCTTCCTCTGTAGTCGCTTTGATATTTATAGAATCTTCAGGGATTTTAAGAGCAGCAGAAATGTTTTTTATCATTTGACAAATATGAGGTGACATTTTAGGTTTTTGAGCAATTATTGTGGCATCTATATTTACAATTTTATAATCCATTTGCTTAAGTAAGTTGCCAACCTCTTTAAGTAAGCAAATGCTAGATATACCTTTATATTTTTCATCTGTATCAGGAAAGTGTCTTCCTATATCCCCAAGAGCAGCAGCTCCTAATAAGCTATCCATTATAGCATGAATTAATACATCCGCATCAGAGTGACCTAAAAGTCCTATATCAAATGGTATTTCAACTCCACCTAGGACAAGCTTTCTATTTTTTACTAATTTGTGTACATCATAGCCCATTCCTATTCTCATAAGTATCCTCTCTCCTCTTACTCAAGGGCTATAGCATCTAATTTCATAGCCAATACTTATACTTTATGCTTGAGCTTTTACTTAATTTTTTTGATCTAAATCGAGAAAGGAGGTTCTTAAGCATACTCAAGAAGGTGACCTTATGAGGTTTTTGGTGGAAAACAATTTGCATTTCATCTGTTTTTGGGTTGTGATTAGAATGATTTTTTTTAGAAGCAGCCTTGAAGTCTACATAAATTACCTTCTTATCCATAACTATGCACCCCTTTATCAAATATAGATGCTTTTCTATTATTATATCATTAATAATTAGAATAGTTAACAAAGTGTAAAAATAAACTATAATATATATTAAAATTTTCAACAAAAACACATACTTATACACAAGTTATACACACTTCTGTGGACAATGTGTACAACTAAGATAAAAAAATGACGAAAACTTAATGGAATATGTTCTAAAATACTATAGTAAAGTATAAATTAACATGAAATAAACAAGTTATCAACAGATGAAATGTGGACAATGTTAATAACTAGACTGTCCATGGGGATATTAAAATACAATAATTGATTTAAAATACATTAAGTGTATGATAAATTTAATAATTAAAAGCAAAAATAATAGTTATTAATTGAAATTCACACGTAATTAACATAGAATTAACAAGTTATACACATAAGTCTTGTGGACAATGTGCATAACTTTGAAAAATTAAATTATTTTATGCTTTAGGAATGGTAAAGAAGAATTCTGTCTTTTCATTTAGCGTACTCTCTACTCCGAAAGGGAGGTTATGAAGCTTCAGTATTTCTGAGCAAATTGCAAGTCCCATGCCCATTCCGCCGCTTTTTGCATGTTTATAGTATCTATTCCATACGTTATCTAGCATTTCTTTTTCTATGCCTATTCCCTCATCAATAACAGAAACTTTAATATGGCTATCCACAGAATAAGCCTTTAAGTAAACTTTACTGTTAGGCTTACTAAATTTAATTGCGTTATCAGTGAAGTTGTATAGAACCCTTAGAATATAAGCTTCATCTCCAAAAACTTCTATATTTTCTGAGTCTAAAATTAAAGTTATATTTTTGTTTTTAGCTACTGCACTAAATCTTTCCACACATTCTTTTAGGGAGTTTTGAATATTAAAATGTTGATTATTAAGTTTTAATTCACCACCTTGAAGCTTAGAGAGTTCCATAATTCCTATCACAAGATTATTAAGCCTATCTACTTCCTTTATGATTTCTTCTGAATATTCTTTAGCTTCAGAATCCTTTATTAAACCGTCCTTTATAGCTTCGCTATAGCTTCTTATGACGCTTAAAGGAGTTTTAAAATCATGAGAAACATTAGCAATAAAATCTCTTTGAAGCTTATGTCTCCTTTGAAGATTAATTGCCATACTGCTTAGACAGTGAGATAACTCTTCTATTTCATCTCCAGTAGAAATGGATATGGGAAAACTAAAATTCCCCATGGAAATTTCTTGAGATGCCTTTTTAAGCTGTAGTATTGGATGTGTAAATTTCTTACCAAAATAAGATATAAAAGGAATACATATAATTAAGGCTAAAAGAAATATAACTATTAAAACTATATAAATTACTTGTAAGTAATAGGATATGTCTTGATCACTTTCAAAGGTGATTATATCCCCAATTTCTGTGGATAACTTATAATAGATGAAGCTTTCACCAAGTCGGTTTGTAAATTTACCTTTACTTTCTAAAGAAGCAAAATTGACATTAGATAAATTATTAAGCATACCCATTCTTTTGCCTCCTCCCTGACCATCAGTATTTCCAAGGAAAGACACATTATCATTAGCTACTAGTAAGGCGTTTACAGACAAATTATTAGGGGACTGTCCCCCTTTAATTACTTCATATATGTTCTTAGAAGTAGCCTTTAAGTTATCATATTTGTTACTAATATAAAACTTTGATAAGAATATACTGCTACCTATAAAGCAAATTAAAATAACAATACTAATCATAGTTATAAAATATTTTATTAGCTTCCAGGTGATTTTATCAAATATCATAATTTTTTTAATTAACATTTCTCAACCTCACTTTATATGATTTCTAGTTTATAGCCTACTCCCCAGATTGTTTTTAAGTTGCTACTGCAAAAGTTTATCTTTTCTCTTAAATTTTTAACGTGAGTATCTACTGTTCTTGTATCTCCTCCGAAATCATATCCCCATACCTTATCTAAAAGTTGGTCTCTTTTAAAAACCTGGTTAGGATTTTCACATAAAAATAACAGAAGATCAAATTCTTTTGGGGTAAGAGAAATGTTAGATGAATCCTCTGAAACCTCTCTTTTTCCCTCATCTATTTTCATTGAGCCAAAGCTAATAGATTGATCTTTAGTTAATGTTTTACTGTTAATTCTTAAATTTACTCTAAGTACAAGCTCTCGCATACTTAAAGGCTTCACCATGTAGTCATCTGCCCCTAGCTCTAGTCCAAAAATTCTATCCTCCTCTTCTCCTCTAGCTGTAGTAATAATTACAGGAGTGCTATCTTTAGCCTTAATTTTTCTAAGCAAGGACCAACCATCCTTTCCTGGCATCATTACATCTAAAATTATTATAGAATAATTTTCTTCTAGAATTAGAGCTTCTCCTGATGAGCCGTCATAAGCCACAGTAACCTCATAACCTTCTTTTTTTAAGTATAAACTCATAACATCAGCTAATTTTTTTTCATCTTCAACAATAAGTATTTTTTCATTCATATAAAAACCATCCTTTTAGGTGCAATCGTTATCAAAAATATAAATTTCTAAAATAACTATTGCATTATTATTTTTAGTTTATTATAATTATACAAAAGTGAAAGCTATGAAGGGTAGTAGTAAATAAAATTTTATTTCCAGAGAGTAGGCGGTTGCTGAAAGCCTATAGTAAAGTTTATTGAATCCGACCTAAAGCTGTATAGGGGTAAAAACCTATGCCGGAATTATCCGTTATAATAATGAGGCTGGTAAAACAGTAAATTAAGGTGGTACCACGTGGATGTTAGATCCTCGTCCTTGACTTTGTCATGGATGAGGGTTTTTTGTTTATACACTAAGAATTTTACCACATAAATCTTAAACTACGCACTAAAAAAGGGGGTTTATTTATGCAAGAAAAGTTACTAATGACACCAGGGCCAACTAACGTTCCGGAGAGAGTTTTAAGTAAGATGGCTGAGGCTGTACTCCATCACAGAACAACAGAATATGGAATGTTATTTGCAGAAATGAATGAGAGAATCAAAAGGATATTTCAAACTACAAATCCTGTATTAACCTTTCCGGCAGCAGGTACAGGTGGACTTGAAGCGTCTATAGTAAATATGTTTTCAAAAGGAGACAAGGTTTTAATTGCTTCCATAGGGGTATTTGGAGACAGATTTATAAAGATAGCAAAGATCTTTGGATTAGAAGTGGACGAGATTAAAATCCCTTGGGGAGAAGGGGTAACTGTAGAGGATATAAAGGGTAAGCTAACAGATGAGCACAAAGCACTTATTGTAACTCACAATGAAACTTCTACAGCATCAACTAACCCTATAAAGGAAATTGGTGAATTTATGAAGGAAAAAAATCAACTATTAATAGTTGATGGAGTAAGTTCTATTGGTGGTATTGAGGCAAAAATGGATGAATGGAATATCGACGTTTTGATAACAGCATCCCAAAAGGCCCTTATGTCTCCTCCAGGACTTGCATTTGTGGGAGTAAGCGAGAAGGCTTTCGAGGCTGCTAAAAAATCTACAATACCAAAATATTATTGGGATTTTTTAAGTGCTAGAGAGTACTTGGATAAGCCTGTTCCAGAAAACCCATATACTCCAGCTGTATCTTTAATTAATGCTACAAATGAAGCTTTAAAGATGATTGAAGAAGAAGGACTATATAATGTTTATAAAAGACATGAGGTTTTAGCTAAAAAGTTTAGAGATGAAACAGAAAAGATGGGACTTAAGGTATTTACTAATGAGAAATTCATATCTCCAACTGTTACTGGATTTTTAATTGAAGAGGAAGGAAAAGCTTCGAAAATCAAGAAGAGGATGGAGCAAGAGTTTAATATAGTTATTGCAGGTGGACAAGGAAAGCTTAAAGGCAAAATGATAAGAATCGGACACATGGGCTGTGTGGACGAAGAAATGATTGATAGAACACTTAATGCTTTAAGAAAATGTTTATAATAAAAATTGGTGACTAGATACTGGTTACTAGCTATTAAAAAACGGGGGGTTATTAAAAATGACAAGGGGAAAAGTAATAGTTGCAGAAAGAATTGATGATGCTGGAATAAATTTATTAAAGCAAGAATTAGAGGTAGATATTCGTTTTGACATACCAAGAAATGAGCTTTTAGAAATAATTCATAATTATGAAGGTCTAATTATAAGAAGTGACAATAAGGTTGACAAGGAACTAATGGAAAAGGCTACTAAGTTAAAAATAGTTGGAAGAGCAGGTAATGGAGTTGACAATATTGATGTGGAAGAGGCAACTAAAAGAGGTATAATAGTTGCTAATACTCCCGACAGTAATTCAATTTCTGCATGCGAGCTTGCTATTACTCACATGCTTGCAGGAGCTAGAAAGTTTAACTTTGCGGATGCCTATTTAAAAGCAGGCAAATGGGATAGAGAAATTTTCATGGGTAATGAAATTTACGGAAAGACCCTTGGAATAATTGGACTTGGGAGAATTGGGGGACTCGTAGCTACAAGAATGAAGGCATTTGGAGTAAAGCTTATAGCTTATGATCCATACATTTCTGATGAAAGATTTATAAGATACGGAGCTGAAAAGAAAGCAACTTTAGATGATTTACTAAGAGAAGCAGACATAATTACAATTCATACACCAAGAACAAAAGAAACCATAGGAATTATAGGAAAACGTGAAGTAGAGTTAATGAAGGATGGAGTTAGACTTGTTAATGCAGCTAGAGGAAAGCTTATGGATGAAGCTGCACTATATGAAGGCTTAAAGAGTGGAAAAATAGCCAGTGTAGGCTTAGATGTACATGATCAGGAGCCAAGATACTCAGCAGCACTATATGAGTTTGATAATGTCACAGTAACTCCTCACATCGGAGCAACTACTTACGAAGCTCAAGAAAATGTTGGTGTTACAATAGCTCAACAAGTTATAAACGGAATAAAGGGTGACATGGTTCCTAATGCAGTTAATCTTCCAGGAATAAATAGAGATGAATTTAAGGAAATTAAACCATATATTGAGCTTATGGAGAACCTAGGAAAGCTATACTACCAATTAAATCATGAAGCAGTAAAGAATGTTGAGATAGTTTATTGGGGAGACTTAATGAAGTATGATATAAGTATTTTAGAGGTTGCTTTCCTTAAAGGATTACTTCAACCTATAAGCAATGAAAGAGTAAATTATATCAATTCAAAACTTCTTGCAGAAAATAGTGGAATAAGCATAAGACAAGAGACAATGAATGAATATTATGACAATTATTCTAACTTGATTACTATAAAAATAACAAACAATAAGATGGAACACTTCACTCTTTCAGGAGCTGTTTCAAACAAACAAGAAGGAAAACTTGTAGAAATGCAGAGCTATGAGGTAGATGTAAAACCATCTCAATACATGCTATTTATACAAAACAAGGATGTACCAGGCGTTATAGGACATGTTGGAACAATGATTGGAGAAGAAAACATCAATGTTGCTACAATGTATGTTGGTAGAAAAGCAAAGGGTGAGATTGCCTTAATGATTCTAAATGTAGACAGCGAAGTTTCTAAGGAATCTCTTGAAAAGTTTAAGGCTATTGAAAATGTAGTAGAAGCTAAGACTACGATAATTTAAAAAATATCAATTTATATATAATAAATATAGGCTTGTTTTCGTAAGAGATTAGTTTCTCATGAAGAAAACAGGCCTTTATTGTTAAATATTTATTCTATATTAACATTATAAATTTTTGTGATATACTTATGTTAAATTAATCAATTTTGAGGTGATAATGTGTCTATAGATAAGTTTTTAAGTGAAGAATTTATGAACTTTGAGTTATTCGACAATCATTTCCAAGGGATTTTAGCCATAGACACCAAGGGAATTGTAACATTCTGCAATCAATTCTTTTTAAATGTTTTTTCTGTTAGTGAAGAAGAAATAATAGGTAAAAATATTAAGGAAATAATCCCTAAATGCAGACTTGTAGATACTATAGTACAAAGATGTTCTTACTGGGGAGAAGTTCTAAAAATTAATAATAAAGAAATGGCGATAGTAAGGTATCCAATACATGCAAATGGAAGTATTGTAGGTGCAGTATTAAAAACTATTTTCCCAGATATGAATATTGCAAGGGAAGTAAGTTCTAAGCTTTCTAATTCCTATTGCAATGTAAACTATTATAGTAATCTTCATACTTGTATGGATTTAATTGGAGAATCTGAATCTATGCTTTTAGTAAAAAGGCTTGCTAGGAGGGTTTCTAGGTCAACATCTAATTTACTAATAAATGGTGAAAGTGGCACAGGTAAAAGTATTATGGCAGAAGTTGTACACAACAGATCTGTGAGAAGAGAAGGCCCATTTGTTAAGGTTAATTGTGCAGCTATACCTGAAAATCTGCTAGAGTCTGAGTTATTTGGTTATGAGGAAGGAGCCTTTACAGGGGCAAAAAAGAATGGGAAGCCGGGAAAATTTGAGTTAGCAAATGGAGGAACACTATTTCTAGATGAAATAGGAGATATGCCTTTATATATGCAGGCAAAATTGCTTCAAACAATTCAAGATAAAAAAGTTGAAAGAATTGGTGGAACAAAGCCAATCTCTCTTGATGTTAGAATAATTGCAGCAACAAATAGGGATTTAGAAAAAATGATTTCAGAACATAAATTCAGAGAAGATCTTTATTATAGACTAAAGGTTCTAGAAATAACCATGCCCTCTTTAAGAGAGAGACCTGAAGATATTCCTCAGTATGTAAAGGGGTTATTAGCCAATATTAACAAAAAAGTAGGTTCTGATGCCATTGGAGTTACAGAGGAATCTATGAAAATACTTCAAGCCTATCATTGGCCAGGAAACGTAAGACAGCTGGAAAACTACCTTGAGCAAGTTGTAAACTACAGTGATGAAGCTATAATTGATATTACTAAGCTTCATATAAAGCCTTGGGAACATGATAAAGAAGTGAAGGCAGCACCTATAGTAAATTTAACTAGAAACAAGAAGGAAAAAACAACAGATAAACCTAAGACTATGGAAAATAGCTTTCAAAGCTTTAATAATATTATATATAAAACAGAGAAGGATATTATCATTCAGGCTATTAAAGAGTGCAATGGAAATAAATCAAAGGCTGCGGAAGCTTTAAACATCAACAGATCTGTTCTTTATAAGAAGATTAAACGATTGAATATTGATATTTAAAAAAGTGTTATCAAAAAAGTGTTCCCTTTGTGCACACAGGATCATGTGTGTGTACAAAGGGAACACTTTTTTGCCTTAAGGGAACATATTTAAAAGTGATAAATGGCTAATTCATTGATTTTATTTTTTGGCATAATAATTGCTATTAGTATTATTGCAAGATTAAACGATTGCAAAGTTATACAAAGGCATATATTAATTAATTAAAAAGGAGTGGATAATTGTGACCAAATGGAAAAACATGTACGAAGAAAAATTAACTTCAGCAGAAGAAATAGCAAAACAGATAGATTCAAATACTGTATGTGCAAGTCCTATAGCTGCTGGTGAAGCATTTTCTATTCCAGAAGCTATTGCTGAAAGAGCCCTAAAAGAAAATCTAAAAGGAATTAAACATTGTTCAATACTTTCTTTAGTTCCACAGAAAATATGGGATCCTGCTTTAGACGGAAAATTCAATCATGTAACTCTATATGTATCATCAAACAATCCAAGAAAAGCTATTTGGGAGAACCGAGCAGAGTTTGTACCAAGCTTTTATTATCAAATACCTAGGGTTTGGGATGAATATATAGAACCAGAAGTTTTTTACGCTACTGTATCTCCAATGGATGAACATGGATACTTTAGTTTTGGACTAAGTGTGAGTACTTGTATTACTTTAAAGAAAAAAGCAAAAAGAATTTTTCTAGAAGTTAATGAAAATATGCCTAGAACTCATGGAAATAGCTCTATCCACATTTCAGAAGTAAATGCTATATGTGAATGCAATAGACCATTACCACAACTTCCAGTTGCAGAAATATCTGATGTAGACAAGACTATCGGTAATTACATTGCTGAGTTAGTACCAAATGAAGCTACTATACAATTAGGAATAGGTGGAATACCTAATGCTGCAGCTCAAGCTTTATTAAATAAAAAGAATTTAGGAATACACACAGAAATGTTTACTGAAAGCATGATTGACTTAATAGAAGCTGGAGTAGTTACAAATACAAAAAAGAGCATACATTTAGGTAAAAGTGTTACAACCTTTGCCTTAGGTACAAAGAGGATGTATGAATTTTTAGATGATAATGTAGGTGTAGAATTCCATCCAGTAGACTACGTCAATGATCCAAACACAATAGGAAAGCATGATAATTTTGTATCTATAAATTCATGTATAGAAGTTGATTTATTTGGACAGGTTTGTT
>Ga0074193_1002195_pt1 | contig 18774 bp, 20 predicted proteins | sample EPASupsiteHSE605_FD_64523 | JGI IMG/M metagenome (GOLD analysis project Ga0074193, IMG submission 64523) | Bioremediated contaminated groundwater from EPA Superfund site, New Mexico - Sample HSE6-05 | ecosystem: Environmental > Aquatic > Deep subsurface > Groundwater > Contaminated ... | reverse complement strand
CGTGATTGTGAAATCAGTCGGTCGACCTAAGCGAGTGGCGTCATCGGTAAGGGAGTACTGCGTTTTGGCCATACAAACCGGCAAATTACCATAACCCATCTCAACATATTTTTTCATAGAAACTTGAGCTGCTTTATCAAAGTTAACACCATCAGCACCATAGATTTCTTTAGCTATTTTCTCAATTTTTTTCTCAATGGATAAATCCAGTTCATAGAGCATCTTGAAGTTGGATTCCTGGCGTTCGAGCACTGAAAGTACCTTTTCAGCAAGCTCAACGCCACCTTCCCCACCTCTCGTAAACACTTCGGAAAGTGCCACCTCAGCACCTAACTGCTGACATCTCTGGCGCACAAAATCCAACTCAGCTTCGGTATCGGTGGGGAAGCGATTCAGCGCAACAACTGCAGAAACCTGGAATTTACTCATGTTTTCAATGTGTTTCTCAAGGTTGACAACACCTCGGGCTAACGCTTCCAGATCTTCTTGGCCTAATTGATCTTTAGCTAGCCCACCATTCATCTTTAAGGCCCGAATTGTGGCGACAATGACGACAGCTTCTGGGTTCAACCCACCGAAACGGCACTTCAGATCAAAGAACTTCTCTGCCCCAAGGTCAGCACCAAAACCAGCCTCTGTCACCAGATAATCCACAAGTTTAAGACCTAGTTTAGTAGCCATAATACTATTGCAGCCATGGGCAATGTTGGCAAACGGCCCACCGTGAATAAACACTGGCGTATTTTCTAAGGTTTGCACAAGATTCGGCTTAATCGCGTCTTTCATCAGCAAAGCCATTGCACCTTCAGCTTCTAAATCATGGGCAGTTACAGGCTTACCTTCATAAGTATAAGCCACGACGATCTTGCCAAAACGTGCTTTGAGATCCATCAGATCACTTGCTAAACACAGAATCGCCATAACTTCAGAAGCGACCGTGATATCATAACCACTTTCACGAGGAATTCCTTCCGTCCGACCACCTAAACCCATCACTATTTTACGTAAAGCTCGATCGTTCATATCTACAACGCGACGAAATACAATTTGGCGCGGATCGATGTTTAAGGGATTCCCTTGTTGAATACTGTTATCCAACATCGCTGCCAAGAGACTGTGAGCTGAAGTGATGGCATGAAAATCTCCTGTGAAGTGAAGATTTATATCTTCCATGGGCACTACTTGAGCATATCCACCTCCGGCCGCTCCACCTTTTACTCCAAAGCAAGGTCCCAGAGATGGTTCACGGATCGCTATCATCGCACTTTTGCCTATTTTTGCAAGAGCTTGTCCTAATCCCACAGTGGTTGTTGTTTTGCCTTCTCCTGCTGGCGTGGGATTGATAGCCGTGACCAGAATTAGCTTGCCATTGGGCTTATCTTTTAGACGCTTCCAAACATTAAGATTAATCTTGGCTTTGTATTTTCCATAGGATTCGATCTCATCCTCTTGCAAATTTAGGTTTTGAGCAATCTCCTGGATTGGTTTCATAACTGCTGCCTGAGCAATTTCAATATCACTTTTCATTTTAATTTCTCCTCTTTCTATCTATATTTTGACTAGTCTCTTTCTATCTTATTTTGACTAGTAAACCCGCTAAGCTAATAATAGATATACTTGTATATACATTTTGGTGCAATAGTATATTCAGTGATTATGTCAATAATTCAATCTATTACTTCAATCGGCAATTTTGGCCCTAACTCCCATGATCATTACACAACTTATACCCATTAAAACTCCATCTAAAATCAAGGGTGTTCCCCAGCTTCCAGTACTATCTCTTATGGCACCGGAAACTACGGGTGCCAAAACTGCACCAATTTCAGACACAAGGTTCAGCATTCCAAACGCCGCTCCGCGTAAATGGACGGGTGCAATTTCTGAAGTAAGGGCGTGGGCTACAGCTTGGAGAGCAAAGAAGATTAAACCAGAAATAAAGAGGATGACTGATTGCACAACCATATCTTTTCCTCCGGACATGACATAGACTGCAAAAACAAAGATAAACACAGTTAGAAATGCTTCCATGGCAATTAATACGTTGCGACGACCATTGGTTTTATGGGCTACCATATCGGAAATTTTTCCACCTAACGGAAAACCGATTACCCCAGCTATAGCGTTAAACGAGATAACCAGTAGGGCTGACGCTAGAGTACCGCCACCAAAATCTTTGATAACGGCCCCCCCCCAAAAGCCATAAAACCAGAGATGCCACAACACTGCAATATATGAGACATAAATTAACAATAGATTTTTGTCTTTCAATATTGGGCTAACTTCATTTCCCTTCTTGATAAAAATAAAAGCGATTAGTATAAAAGCTAAACATGTTAAGATAACAGCGATTATTACATCGCTTAAATGCAATGCGTTGGTTATAAAATAGACGGCCATAATGGCTATTAAAAATACCACAGCATATCGAACTAAACTTATAAGCGCCTTGCTAAAACTATTCATGGCATTGCTGTCCTGTGTTTTCAGGGCCTGGCGAATAAAAAATGCAGCAATGATCGTGACCGTCCCTAGGATAAGAAAGGGGGCTTTCCAAGCATTCACACCCATTACCGGTTCAGCCCAATTAATTAAATAGACTGTTCCTACCAAAGCGGCTGACAAACCCACAGTAAGCCCGCCCATTACTACACCCATACCTAAACCCAACTTATTAGGAGGAGTAACTTGGGCAACTAAGGAACGGTCATTAGAATATAGGACTCCTTCACCAAGTCCAGTAAAGACCCTTAAAGCAATAAAAGCCACTAAACCACCCGTTAATCCTGTTAATAGGGTTGCAATTCCTGCCCAAAAGACACTGATAACAATAATAGTCCTGTAACCAAATTTGTCTCCAAAATATCCTCCCGGAAATTGGGTAAGCATATATCCCGCAAAAAATAAGCTCCCAAGTAATCCACCAAGCGCATGAGGGTTGCTGGCGGCTTGCAAAAAACCAACCTTATTGGTAATCATCCATGTAACTACCGGGCCCGTTAATGTTCGATCAGCATAAGAAACTACCCACCCAATGAAGAGCATTGCCCATATCGTATGATACTCTTGCCATCCTTTATCCCTCTGCTCTTTCATTCAACCATCCCCTTTTCATTGAGCATTTCTTGTGATCAATAAGAAAGCAGCTAAATTATTTGGAGTTATTTGATGTTATTTCATCCACTGTTTTAACTTTTGCTAAACCAGACAGGTACTTCGCAATGGAGACAATCTCATCAGTCGTAGCTGCCATCTCCTCAGTTGCTGCGGCTTGGTTCTCCGACGAAAGGCTTGTCCTTTTGATCTTTTCACCAATCAACACAATCGCCTTTTTAACTTCCAAAAGAGATTCTGCCGCCTTTTCTGCCGACTCCTTACTATTGCTTGAGAGTTTACCCATTTCTTTGGCTACGACACTGAATCCTTTTCCTGCCACTCCTGCTCTTGCAGCTTCAATCGATGCATTTAAGGCGAGGAGATTTGAATGTTTTGAGATATTCTTAATATCGGCGATTATGTTGTCGATGTCCTTAATCTTATCTTCAGTCTGTGCACTAAATTCGTCAATTTCATTAATAAAAGTTGATAGCTGCTGTGAACTCGAGGCGACTTCTTCTATACCAGCATATAATTGTTCCATGGAGGAGAAGAGTTTAGAAGTACTGTTTTCTATTGCAGTCTCTTTTTCAATGCTTTTAGAAACCGATACTATGGCAACAACCTCTCCATTTACATCAAAGACCGGTGTAAGAAGACCTTTAGCAGGAACTCCAAAAAATCTTGTGGGGACTATCGACGCTAATTGTCCTTTTGTTTTTTTAACATAGTTGTAATTATCCATGACTTTTATTCGATCCCCAACTTTTGAAGGCATTTTGAGTTGCCCTGGTGCATAAGCTGCAATAATCTCTTGTCTAAGATCAAATACAATAACAGTAATATCGTCCTGCATAACTTCATTCAAGCTTGGCATTATCTCAATAAATTTTTGAAGATCTCTTTCCTCCATTAGCTTCAAATCCTATCGTCATATTAGTCATCCGTTGCAGCGTGTATTACATAAGAGAGATGAACGTAATCATCTCTCTTATTCGAGTTTTTATTAGATACTCATTAGCATGTCAAACAGCACCTTAAAGATATGGAGATGAACGAGCAAGTGCCTAGACCTGTCAAGCTTTTCTATCAGCTATCTCTTTTTGCATTTTAGTCAGATTCTCTGGCGTGATCTTATAAAGGAAGACAATAAACAATAACCCTATTAGCATAATGACCGCAGGAACTAATGCGATTCCATTTTTTATACCATTGGCCAGCTCGATTGTCGGTTTCATATTGGCAACATATCCTGCTCCTGCAAGTACTGACGTGATTACAACACTTCTTACAAGGATAGCCGTCTTGATGGGAAAACTGATCAAAGACATAATGAAACCCCTGGCGTTCTTTCCTGTTTTCCATTCGCCATAATCAACTGTAGCTGAATACATTGCAACGCCTAAAGCATCGGGCATTCCATATCCCAAGTAGGCAATGAACATTATAACCATGAACGAAATATAACTCATTGGTAGTGCCCATACCGCCAACAGCCCGATTATAAATATTAGGAGGGACAAAATATACGTATTTCGTTCTCCGATCTTTTTAGCAATCGGATTGGTAATCGCTGCCCCAAAGAAACATACAACATTAAGCCCAGTCATAAAAATTGTAATAACGGCCAGGTTATTAACGACATATTTGAAGTAATAGAAAGCCAGTCCAAAGATAACAAACCTTCCCAAATATCTACCAAGTTCCCCTAACATCAAACCGATAAGAGGCGGATTTACAATAATTTGTTTGAGCATTTCACCAATAGACATCTTATCTTCTGCTTTACCGGATGATACTGAAGTTCCGTGAAAAGCATAGTCCTTAGTCATGAAAAACAAGGAGTAATATGCGGCAATCATCACAGCACCTGTGATTATAACAGTAAGCGTATACCCCATTGCCGGATTACCTTTACCTAGAGTCAAAATCAGCGGCATACCAATCAGTGAAAAACTAATCGCACCAATTGAATTAAACATCCCCCTGTTTGACGCCATAGCAATTCGTTCTTCTCTGACAGTTGTCATGGAGGAGTTCAAGGCGATATGTCCACCGTAAAAAATGTTCCAAATCAAATGACTCACAACAAATCCAATTGTAATGGTAATTGCATTAATTGTTGGGGAACCAATTTTAGAAAATTGCAGAATGAAGAACAATGCAGCAAAGGGAGGTCCCACAAGTAACCATGAACGGTATTTCCCCCATCTCATATTGCTCTTTTCCAATATGACTCCTGCAGTAGGAACCCATAGAATATCAAAAATACTTGTAACCATTAATACGATTCCAACCATCGCCATGGGCATCTTTGCAAAATCTGTTAAAAATGCCGCAAAATAAAATACTTCCATATTCACAAATAGTTGGAATCCAAACGATGGTAATCCATAAAGATTAATAATCGACTTCTTTAATCTCGTTTCCAAAATAATCTCTCCTCTCAAAAGTCAATTCTCTTCCTCATTGTATATAGAAAATAATTTCTCTTTTTGCCACTTTAGTTTTTTAATTAACCTTAGGTATTCAGGTGTCGATACAACCAAACTAAAGAATATTCAGAAATTTTCCGAGCTAGCTAAGGGCAACCTCCGTCCCCGATTAAGCATTACATTTTAGCGCATATGCATAGTGCTTCCCTTCGGGATCCAGCGTTGCCCTATTATTTATAACTCCCAAAAAATGGCTTACAATAATAAATCCATAATAAAAGTGAACATAGCATCTTCATACTTTTGAATTTTAGAGGCGATTGCTTGTGTGGACTTTCCTTCTAATTCTGGGTGTTCGGTTAGATATTCTTCCCAAGTCAGATAATATTTCGAATCCATCGTTTCTTCACCTCCCAACATTTAGTAGACTCCGTTCTCATAAACATACTCCAAGACAGCTTTGAGATTTTCCACAACTGGGCCATTGGCTTCCAAATTGATAATACTCTTGTCCGCTTGCCACCAATATCTGCCGCCCGGAGCAAGAATGTCTAATAATTCTTTGGCTTTGTCAACACACTGCTGCTTTGTCCCCGTTTGCAACAATGTAATAGGATAGAATCCAGAAATAATATGCTTATTGCCGAGCTTTTCTTTAACAAGTTTCGGATCGCCGTATTCAAACCTCATAATCGTATTTTCCGGCAATTCATATAGATAATCGAGGTATCTCATCCAGTCATTTTCCACAAACAATTGAACAGTCTGACCCATTTCAGCCAATGTTTCTATCAATTTCTTAAAAGTTGGCCAATATAACGCTGCAAAATCCTTATCCCGCAAATAGGGCGCCATATGAAGTGGTATAAACGTATAGCCGAGCATTGAAGGGTTTGGCAGAGTACCTTTCTTAACCATCAACGGTAACACCGCTTCACAGGCTGCTGATACCTTATCGGGATACCGTCTAACATCGCCGGAAATCCCTTTGAAACTTCTCAGGAAGTCCGCCATAAAATCAAATGGAGCCTCTGTAAGAGCAGCACCCATTGTAGCGAAACCATATTTGGCATTCATTTTAGCTCGGATCGTTCCTAGATATGCCATGTCATCGGAATGGGCCCGCATCGCTTTTGCTAAGGCCATAGCAACTTTACCTGGTTGCCCATTAAACTCGGTGTATAGGCGAGGTAAAATAGTTTCGATAATGCAATCATAAGGTGACGCGATAAACTGATCATATTCCTCGGCCAACAAGCCCACGACTTCTGGGTGCTGCATAAATCCACTGGAACTCATGATAATAGGTGTCGAACCCAGAAGCTGATAGTGGGAGGGAATTCTTATGGAACCACCAGGATAAGTGTCCGTTTTGAAATCCTGACAAAACTTATCATAGACCGGCTCTAATTTCGTTAAATCCCATTGAGATTCTACCAAGTCCAAACCAGCATACTGAATAGCAAAATCCTGAGTAGCCGGATTGCTAACCGGCACTCGTTTTGGAGTTTTTCCACTGAATAGATCACGAAACATTTGATTTCGTTCATTTGTCAGACTGACAGCATCCGTCATATTAATTCACCCACCCTTGACAAGTTTTCAGACCTTCTGCAGCGTTTGTGGTAAAAGAGTCTGCCCCAATTTGCTTACAAGAGTCTTCGTTGACAGGATTCCCGCCGATAATTATTTTTACACTATCTCTTAAGCCCGCTTCGTTTATTGCCTCAACAATTTTTTTCATAGAATCAATGGCCAGGGTCAGAACGCCACTCATCCCAACGATTTGTGGTTCAACTTCTTTTACCTTCTCGACAAACGCGCTGGGCGACACATCAATTCCTAAGTCGTAAACATCAAATCCTGCTGCCTCCGCCATACTACCGAAAATGTTCTTCCCGATATCATGTAAATCTCCCTGAACAGTACCAATAACTATAGAACCAACCTTTTGCGTGGCAACACCACTTAATACTGGTTTTAGTAACTCGATTGTTTTAGATAGCAACTCTCCAGCAAAAATCAAGTCTCCCACGTAGTATTCGTTCTTTTCAAACAGATCTCCAACGATTGCCATTCCTTGCTGACAGGCGAAAACAACTTTTTGGGCATCTTCACCACTCGGGTTCGTCGCTACAAAATCGTTGATCATGGTTAAAATGGTTTTTTCGTCGAGGTCTCCTACAGCCTGTGTTAGTACTTGTAAATCAATCATAATTAAGCCTCCTCAAAAAATTTGCCTAAGTCGCTTTATCGGATCAGAATATACTTCTATTTAGTTGTATATACAGGATTCCTTAAAAAAAATAGTCTCCTCAATTTACCCGATTATGCATCCACTTTTTCAGGGCCAATCTTGTTTTTGCGGTAAGCATTCAAGTAATTTCTGCAAAAGCGATCTTTCCCCAGTAACGCATCTGTTATATATAGGGTTGTTGCCAAATCCCGATTGCATGGATCTAAGATTGCAGAATCCATTCCTGCATTGATTGCTAAAGTTAAAAAGTGCTGATTAGCCACCTTTCTTAAAGGCAGTCCAAAGGATATATTACTTAACCCAGACGTCACTTTAATTGTAGGATATAAGTTTTTAACTTCTATGGATGTCTCGACAAAGTTTAGCAGAGATTGGTTATCTGCAGATAGCGCCATCACAAGTGGATCAATGTGGATTCTATCTGGGGTTATATCATAGCTTAGGGCTTTTTCAACCAAGACCTTTGTAATATCTACCCTTGTTTGAACGTCCTTCGGAATACCTCTATTGTCACACGTCAGGGCAATAACTTCCCATTTTGTTCCTTTAATTAGCGGATAAATTATTTCGCATTTTCCACCTTCTTCGGAAACAGAGTTAATTAATCCAGGCCGTTTGGCATACGAAAAGACTTTCTCAATAACTAGTGGATTTGGACTATCGATACATAACGGCGTATCCACTGAGTTCTGAACAATATCCATTAGCCATAATAAAGTATCTACCTCCACATCTGGCGCAGTGCTCGCACATACATCAAGATAATCAGCTCCTGCTTCTGCCTGCCTTATGGCAAGTCTTCGAATAAACTCATCATCCTTTTGCTCTATAGCCATTTTAACGCTCGGTATAGTTCCATTTATTTTTTCGCCAATAATGATCATTATAGTTAGCTCCCCTCCCTCTACATCGTGACTACTCCTGTATATACATGTATTTTGATATAATATTATCAATATTCAATAACTTTGTCAAATTATCTTTTTCACTAATCAAAACCGTTTCATAAATCAAAATTCTCAGATTAAACTCACTTACATGAACTCTTAAAGCGCCCCCTAAGGATAGGCTTACCAGCTTTTACGGGTTCTGTCCCAAATATAAAAGGTTATTCACCTATAATGTGGGTGAATAACCTTTTATTTTATACGGAATTCTCAAGTATTAACAACATCTAACTCTTTCCCAGAATAAAGATCAAGAAGTAACTTCCAACAGTGCCATGGATTATTCACTATTCCCCTGCAATTTAATATAGTCTCCCCGATAATAAGTTAAACCGATGCCTATTGGCTTATTCTCATTGTTGTAAAGTTTCTGCTCTACAACCAATAAGGCCAACTCATCGCCAATATTTAAATACCGTTTAATCTCTTCGCTAGGTACCTGAGCACTAATACTTATTCTTTTCTTTAATGCAAAAATGGGCATACTGCCGGATACCATTTCCTGGAACGTAGCCTGTTCGATTTCTTTTTCTACAACAGGCATCCCTTTGTTATAAAGCAAATATTTAATGTCATAAGCCACTGGAACGCCATCTGTATAGAATAATCTACGAATCATAATGACGTGCTTGTTTCTGGTAGTTTGCAACTCGTCTGCTAACTTTTCGTCGGGCATAATAATAGTCACTTCTAACAATCTTGCCTTATCCACACTGTTAATCAGGTTATTCATTTCATCATAAAATAAGGTGTATTTGTTAACTTCCGGTTTTTTAACGTAGCTCCCTTTGCCAGGAACAGAAAAAATGTATCCCTCATTTGCCAAAATAGCCAGACCTTTTCTGACCGTCATTCGGCTAACCCCATATTCCCTACAAAGAGCCGTTTCAGGGGGGACAGTATCACCTGGTTTTAACTCAGCGCTGTTTACCTTCTGTTTTATATCTTCAACGATTTTGATATAAACCGGATTAGCCATTACCCTCTACTCCTTGCCTATTACCCCTATTCATCCATTCCCGACAGACTTTTGCTCCTTCGCAAGCATCCGTGGCATAACTATCCGCACCAATATAGCTGAACGTAGCTGGCGTGAGGTGGTTAGCACCAATAATAATCTTCACTTGGTCTCTAAAGCCCGCTTCAATTAAGGAATTTACAACTTCTTTCATTTCATTTACAGTGCTCGTTAATACACCACTAAGTGCCACAATATCCGGCTTGTGTTTCTCGACGTTTTTGACAAAGACTTCTCTCGAGACGTCTACTCCAAGATCAATCACATCAAAGCCATAAGCCTCTAACATATGCCTGAAAATGTCTTTTCCAATGTCATGAATATCCCCTTTGACTGTTCCTATAACAGTTTTCCCAGTCTTTTTATCATACGTTCCGTGAAAAAAAACAGCCATTTTTTCTAACTCCAATACTTGTCTGAAAATCAGTCCGGCCATAATAAGGTCAGCAATATAATAATCTTTAGAATCATAAAGTTTTCCTACCCGTTTCATTCCTTCATTCATCAAATGTAACAGGTATATGGGATCCATCCCTTCAGTTAAGGCCTTATTGGCTAAAATAATAGTATTTTCTTCGTCTAGTTGTTCCACAAATCTAATTAGCATCTCTTCCATTTTGCCGAAATCGTTCATTTTCTCCCTCCACCAAACCTATATTTAGGGTTCGCTGACTATGGATCATTTAGAGATTTACCTCTCATGTAGCGAAATAGCATCCTTTTGACGAAACCAGCTCAACGTTATATATACAGGAATATATATTTTGATATTATATTCTGAAAATACTTTTGTCAAACAAAATGGGTATTCCTCGCGTTCAAAACCTTAGCACATTTTCGAATCACGTACATCTATTTTTTGTTTTTTCAACTCAGAAATCCAAGAGATTTAAGAGTTCGATTTCCTTAATCATCCCAAGATAATGTCAAATCAAACCGCAATTATATAATAAGTATTACGAGTAAAAGTATGTAAAAGGATACTCTTTGACTGCGAGGCTAGAAATATTTTTCTAGGTCAACAAGTTTTAGATATATCTAGTTACTTTCGCCTAATAACATAAGAAAATAACAGAATAGGGAATTTTGTGTTTTTAGGGCTAAAACAGGTGTCTCATTCGTTTATGGACCTTTAGAAAAAGTAACACTACAAGTTAGTAAATACATAATCCGCCCCATTACGACATATGAGACGGTAATTTACAATTTTTACCATAGAATATATTGAGTATGATTATATCGATATGCTATAGACACAAAATTTACACAATGCTAATCTTTACTTATAATCTTTGAAGCATAATACAGAAAGGAAGTGAGCGAAAAATGGTTATGGGTTTTGTCTCTATCATCGTAATGATCGCTGTTTTTGGAATTGTGTTTGTTGATTACATGCAACAAAAACAACATCGTGGGGGAGGCGGCGAACATGTTTGAACTATTTTATCCTCAGGGTCCTCAATAAAAAAAGCAGCCTCTAAAGGCCGCTAAGAAGATATTTCGTTACGATTATATCACAAATTCGTTCTCTCAAATAAGCTAATCGACACTAAAATTAATATTTTATTCGTTGCGATTTGGATGAAAGGTGGGATTTGTTTGTCTAGCTTTGCACTCAGTAGATATATACCAATACTTGATACTATCAGAAATTACAAACGTGAAAACATCAGAAAAGACATCATTGGTGCATTAACAGTGACCGTCGTGGGCATTCCCCAATATATGGCTTATGCACTAATCGCGGGTGTTAACCCTGTTTATGGTTTATATACCGGTATCGTCGCTTGTATTATCGGTTCAGCCTTTGGCAGCTCAAATCAACTAATTACCGGACCAACCAATGCCATATGTTTGCTTACAGCAAGCGCCATGATTCGATATATGGGACTTCCTAATGCCTATCAAATGCTCTTCCTAATGACGTTTCTCGTGGGTGTCTTACAAATACTTTATGGGGTTATCAAGCTCGGTAGAGTGATCGATTTCGTGTCGCATACCGTACTGGTAGGTTTTACTGCCGGCGCAGGAACGCTAATCGCACTCGGGCAAGTAAACACACTTTTGGGAATGTCAATCAAGAATTCGGCTGCCATGTCAACCATGGAGAAAATGTATTATATCTTTACTCATTTAAGCCAAACCAACTACTATTCTTTAGGTCTTGGGATAATGACTATGGTAATCATTGTGATCTGTAAGAAAATTAGTAAAAACTTGCCCGGAGCTTTAATCGGGATTACCGTTCCAATCTTTTTTATCATTGTGTTTGCTTTAGATACGAAGGGTGTAAAACTCACAGGCAACATTCCTTCCGCTCTGCCTCCTTTTCAGATGGTACAATTCAGCCTCACTTCCCTCAAGGATATATTAAGCGGGGCTATTGCAATCTCTATCATAGGATTGGTAGAGGCCATATCAATCTCTAAAGCTATTGCCACTAACACACGCCAAAAGATTGATTCTAATCAGGAATTTATCGGACAGGGTATCGCTAATGTAGTAGCATCGTTCTTCCAGTGTTTCCCTTCATCCGGTTCTTTTTCAAGATCTGCTATCAATTATATTAACGGAGCAACGAGCAGATTCGCCGGAATCCTGTCAGGAGTGTTTGTAGCCATAGTTCTTTTATTCTTTGCCCCCTATGCGAAATTCATTCCCAGCCCATGCCTAGCCGGAGTCCTCATATTGACAGGATACGGCTTGATCGACAAAAAGGAAATTAAAAAGGTAGTCAAAGCAGGTAAATTTTCCTCGGATTCCATTGCCATGTGGGTAACATGTATCTTAGTAATTGTTCTTCTCAACCTCGATCATGCAATTTATGCAGGAATTGCCCTTTCCATTGCTTTGTACCTGAAAGATACCAACAAAGCACCCATCAAACTCTTAATCCCATCGCAGGGACAGGAATCTCAAATTATAGAGCAAGAAGTTAAATCCCTCCAGGAAAAGGTCGATGTCTTAATAATTCAACTAGAAGGAAATCTTTACTTCGGTGCGGCAACCGACCTGGGCGAGAAACTAGAAAATTTAGTTAAAAAATCCAAGGTATTTATATTAAGAATGAAATATGTAACTTCCATTGATTTAACATCCCTCAGTACTTTGAAGGTTTTTGTCAGGAATGTAAGAGAAGCCGGTGGAATCCTGATCATCAGTGGTGTGAATCCGGATCTTGACTTAATGCTTAAGAAGTCAAATCTTGATAAGGATGTTGGCGTTGACAATATCTTCATGTCGGAGAATGAAGTCTTTGCTTCGACCACTAACGCTTTGGACAGAGCAAGGACTGCTCTAAGCTGTGGCATCAAGGATACAAAAAAATCAGCTGCGTGTACTGTAATCGATTCTGTGTCATAGTTCAAATACTGCTTTTACCTGGATACAAATTATACCTCGTCAACGAGAGGTAAACGCACCCAAATATCACACCTTAATGGTGTGATATTTGGGTGCGTTTAACATTTTATGGCTTCTTGCTTAGAATATTATTATTCCCACCACCGCTGTGGCCACTATGAATGTGAAGGTACCTATTTTGACCTTTTTCTGGTTGAGGACATAATATCCAATACCTATCACTATAAGGGCTTTTAGCATTGTCCAAGAAATAAGGGTATTGTTTATTTGATATATTGGTTTAAGGCCAATAATATAGGCGGCACTGATTAGCAGGCCAAGAACCGCAGGTCTAACTCCAATCAAAAGCGCATTGACATACTTGTTTGTTTTAAACTGCGTATAGTATTTAGTAATAATTACAGAAGCAGTAAATGACGGAATACAAAGGGCTATAGTAGCAACCAGGGCACCAACGATACCTGCTACCTTGAAGCCGATATAAGACGATGAATCTACGGCAAAAGGACCAGGTACAACTTGGGCAATAGCGATGACTTTGACATAGTCACTTAAGGATACCCAGTTATGGGATACCATTTCTGTCTCAAAAAAAGGTATCATAGCGTAACCGCCGCCAAAACTGACAGCTCCGATTTTCAAAAATACAAAAAACAATTCAATTAAGTCCATTTTTTTTACCCTCCCCTATCATAATGAATAGATTCTTGCCAAAGCCAAGTCCAGCCATAATCAGAAGAATAATGACGACATTAACTTTGGTAAAGAGTAGAAGAGCAGTAGCCATGAAGGCCAGGACTATGTCCGAGTAATGTTTGACCGCCGTTTTCCAGGTTTTTTTGACTGAATTAAGTATTAAAGCTGTAACTCCCAGAAGAATACCTGTGAAGGCTTTGCGGACTATTAACTTATCCGTGAACCCCCAGATCACAAAGGTTAGGAGTAGAATCAAAAAAAAGGTTGGCAAAATGGAGGAGAGGGTTGCTACCAAAGCGCCTAGAAGGCCTTTTTTCCGATAGCCAATCATCGTCGCTGAATTGACAAAAATAATCCCCGGCAGCGTTTGAGAAATAGCCATAATATCTGTCAATTCGTCATTGTCAACCCATTGTTTCAATTCAACCACTTCTTTTTGTAATATCGCGATGACAGCATAACCTCCACCAAAAGCCAAACAACCGATTTTAAAAAACGTAATAAACATCTCTAGTAATATTTTCATACTATCCCTCCTCGTATCTCTGCTTCTTAAAGCTTAATAAAGTCATGGGTCCAACCAATCTATTCTTATACTCAGATTATATTTAGTATACCGTATATTATAATAATTACCTATATAGCCTAATAGATTTTATTATGTTCATCCATACTCTTCATCTATGTTATTAGTAAATACATAAACACCCCAGTGAATGGACACTTTAGGGCAATTCGCGAATTGCTCTAGCAATACTTTACAGGGCCTCAATAACCTACACTTTCTGCAGTACGTTGAAAGCCCCTCCGTGATGGAGGGGCAATTTGATCGACATTCCAATAGATTCTATACTTGACCGGAAGCAGAGCTAATGTCTTGCTGTAATTGCTGATCCGGTGGGAGATTTGGCTGGTACCAATTCTTCTGAATAGCTAAGTCGGTTAACCTGAAGTGTTCATCAATGCAACTATTCATTTGATTAACAAGCTTTTCCCTAAATTGTGAGGATGAACTCTCTCCTAAAGCAACAGTGAGTGAGTGAATCCCGAATTTGGAATCTTTGAGCATGTCATTAACTATATCCTGATCATTTAAAGAACCTGTATTTTCTGGCATACTGAGAACCTCCTTTCATTGAAGAGTAGTACTGCTGTTGACTAATTGTTGCATTTCTTTTAATTTCTGACGTCGAGTCTCTACCGTACTTTGGATAAAGGAGGCAAGTTCCTGGTCCTTGACTATCTTCACAGTCGACTCGATCTTTTTGATACCTAGGGTCTCATTACACAAGATCCCATGTAATTCCAGCATTTCATGCGCGGTTAGATCGTTTGAGTTTGCCAATGCAGAATCTCTCCTTTCATATACGCAGGATTTTCGTATCAACTATTCCATCAACGTTTGAGCATCTTCATAATCACGTTTTACCAGTTCTATAGGGGCTAGACGGGGTTGGTACCAATCACTTTGCACAGAAAGGTCAACCAAGCGAAAATGGTTCTGGACCACCTCATTAAGTTGCTTCTTTAAGATTTCTCTTAGTTTCGGATTCGTCGTTTCGGTAACTGCCCTAGCCATAGTATTGAGAGTGTACTTCGAATCTTTTAACATATCTAAAGCTACATCTTTCTCCATCATCTCATTTGTTGCTGAGTTTTCACTCGTTTCAGAGTCATCAATTCCAAATAATTGCTCAAACCATCCCATAATTACACCTCCTATTGCAGTACGCCACTGCTAAAGAATTGTTTGAATTCACCAATGTGTTGTTCTTTAGTCTTAATGACATCGTCAATAAAACTAGTCAGTGTACTACCCTCCGGAAGTGTAGTACTGGTAATCCTGAGTTTTTTCATCTCCATAACTTCCATACTCAGGAGTTCATGAAGCTCAACTGCTTCATGCGGTGTAAGCGACTGGTCAGATGTCGGCATTATTTACCCTCCTTTATGTAATCTTTCCATCACATAGTATGTTTGATGATCTTACCAATTATTCACTTAAAAAGAGAACTCCGATCGGGGTAGCATTCGAACTAAAATATCTTCCATGCCTAATAATTTATAATTTGCTTCTCTAAAATATGGAATTAATATTGACAATTTGTTCCTATGCTATTATAATCTATATTATAGTTATTATAAATTAATAATAAGTAAAAAGTACGCAGACGTCTCTCAAAGAAATCTGTTAATCCAAATTCAATTTGAGGAGGAAAAAAGATGGAAGAAATGAATGTATACCGAATGCCTTTAATTGGAGACAATGCTCCGTCCTTCAAAGCAAGAACAACCCAAGGGGACATAAATTTTCCTGAAGATTACAGCGGAAAATGGGTTATCCTATTCTCACATCCAGCAGATTTCACTCCGGTTTGTACCACCGAATTCATGACCTTCGCCAGTATGATGGAGGAATTTAAAGCGCTAAACACAGAGTTAGTTGGTCTTTCTGTTGACTCCATTTATGCCCATATTGCTTGGCTTAGAAAAATTAAGGAGCTTGAATACAAGGGCATGAAAAATGTCGAGGTAACCTTCCCATTAATTGAGGACATTAAAATGGAAGTTGCCAATAAGTATGGAATGATCCAGCCGGGGCAATCCGATATTCAAGCTGTCCGAGCCGTGTTTGTTATTGACCCACAAGGGAAAATTCGCCTAATTCTCTACTATCCTCTTACAACCGGCAGAAACTTTGATGAAATCAAACGGGTTATTCTCGCGCTACAGAAATCAGATAAGGACGGTGTAGCAACCCCTGCAGACTGGAGACCGGGTGATGACGTTATCGTGCCAACTGCAGGCTCTTGTGGTACTGCCAAAGAAAGAATGGAAAGTCCAAGTGATGATACCTATTGTTTGGATTGGTTCATGTGTTTTAAAAAGGAAACAAAATAGAAGCTTTTCCTCAGCAAAGGAGTATAAGATGCACCGGGAATAGACCTGTGTGAAGTTAAGTAGTACAATGATTTTATAAACTATGCTCAGGCGCGAATATGGAAGGAGGTAAACACTATGCCGGATTTTGGCAACCCATTCTCTGGGTTAGCAAAAGATCGTAAATTGACTGATCAGGAATTGATCAGAGCCATTCGATTTATGATTTCCGCTGAATACGAAGCCATTCAATTGTACATGCAGTTAGCAGAATCAACAGACAATAAATTAGCCATTGAAGTCTTAAAGGATATTGCTGATGAAGAAAAGGTTCACGCCGGAGAGTTTCTTAGACTATTAAAAGAGTTGGCTCCTGACGAAGAGAAATTCTACCTGGAAGGTGCTCAGGAAGTTGAAGAAGAGATTGAGTCGTTGAAGAGTAAATAAGCTAAGAATTACCAACTTAAAACTTAGCGAAGGGACAGCGATTGCTGCCCCTTCGCTAAGTTTTAAGTTGGTAATTATAATTGTCTCTGAATAACTTGACTATCGCCAATTATTTTGATTAACTAAATAATATAATATTTAGGAGGTTGCAATAGTTGGCTGAACACGAATTCATAGACCAATTTTTAACTCACTGGCAATCAATTAACCGCCATCTTCGCCAGGACGTGTTAACCGAAACTGCTGAACGAGTTACAAGATTACAGTGGATGCTTCTTCGACATGTCTATAGAGTTGAGACAAGTACAATCGGCGATCTGGCTGAAAAATTCGGTGTGCGTCCAAGCACAGTATCTCAGATGGCTGATCGTCTTGAGAAATCTGATTTGATTCGTCGGGTTTCTAATCCCGCAGATGCTCGAATCAAACTTGTTAGTCTCACTGCGAAGGGACAGTCGTTAATTCAAAACGTAGAGTCCATATGGGCTAAACGCCTAAGAGAGGGGCTTATTCAATTTTCTTCAGAAGAGCAAACTGATTTGCTAAAACTTCTGGAACGGTTGGCTTCATCTTTCACAGATCCAACATGATTTCATAGCTTCAGGTGCAGTAGAAGAGGTGGTGTATTCAATGAGCGTGGAATTTCGCGGCCTAGGACTTGGTGCCGGTCCTGGAGGGAACGATTCCGGAGGAAAACGCTGGCGATTACGCGAACTAGCGAGTAACGAGCATCTCGACTGGACTATTATTAGACGGGTGCTTAAAGCGTTTATTCCTTATTGGCCTAAGGCTATCCTAGTTGCGCTGGTAATATTCATAACATCCCTTGGCAGCGTAGTACCTGCTTGGCTGACACAAAGAATTATAGATGATGGGATTCAACGAGGTCAGCTGCGTCTCGTCATTTGGCTCACCCTGGCCCTGATCGGTACGGCAATTATTACTGGTGTCCTTGGGGTTTTTCAGAACTGGCTCAGTAACCTAATCGCGCAAAATGTGATGGCTGATTATCGGTTAGCTTTATTTCAGCATCTCCAGCGACAAACGGTCAATTTTTTTGCTGCACGCCAATCAGGTGACCTCGTATCCCGGATTATTAACGACGTAACCGCGATTCAAAATGTGATCACCTCAACTTTAGTTGGCTTAATCAGCAATTTGCTGACTATTACGGTTACCTTAATAGTAATGTTTGAGATGAACTGGCGGATGGCAGTACTCGCTATTATTGTTGTACCGGGCTTTGTGATTCCCACTCAAAAGGTTGGCAGTGTGCGACAGAGACTACAAGGAGAAATGCAGCAGTGGTTATCCACAATGACTGTTCAGCTAAGCGAGGCTCTTGGAGTAAGCGGGGCATTATTAATACGTATCTTTAACCGTGAGGCAGCCGAAGAAAAGAACTTTACGATTGCCAATGAAAAATTACGCGATTTACAAGTGCGCCAAGGACTCATTGGGCGTTGGTTATTCATGTGGTTGGGAATGTTTGCGTCAATTGGTCCCGCTTTAATGTGGGGATATGGCGGGTGGTTAGTCATCCACCATCAAATGAATCTCGGAGTCATTGTTGCCTTTACTGCCTTACTCTCAAAGTTATATGGCCCACTGAGTCAGCTAGCTCAAATTCACGTC
>Ga0074193_1002194_pt1 | contig 18797 bp, 19 predicted proteins | sample EPASupsiteHSE605_FD_64523 | JGI IMG/M metagenome (GOLD analysis project Ga0074193, IMG submission 64523) | Bioremediated contaminated groundwater from EPA Superfund site, New Mexico - Sample HSE6-05 | ecosystem: Environmental > Aquatic > Deep subsurface > Groundwater > Contaminated ... | reverse complement strand
CCATTTCTTTCCCAGTATACAATGACATTTATTGACACTCCAAGCAGTTTGGCAGCTCCATTCCTATTTAATGAAATATTATTTTCTTCCAGCGAATCACTATTAAGCATTTCCTTGATTACCTTCATAACCCTAAGTTCATTATTCTTTTCGTTTTGTATATGAGTTAAATACTCCCTGCTTAACTCTAAAGCCTTTCTCAAATCCCCCCGAGCTGCACTTCTTATAATATTTTGAACTTGAAACTTCATATAGCACTTAATTAATTCGCTTTTTAATGCCATTCTTACCAGTTTCATCTGCTCCAGATGTGTTTCGGTGAAAACCCTGTAGCCATTTTCCTTTCTTGGAGCGGGAGCTATGTAGCCCCACTTCTCGTATAACATAACAGTGTTTGGATGTATCCCTATTATTTTAGCAATTTCAGAAGTACTATAGGTTCTCATTGAATACCTCCCTCTTTGGTTAACCAAATTGCATTTCTCATTATAGCATACAAATAAAACTCTAGTAAGACAGTGGAGGGTTTCAATATTTTTTATAAGGGACCCGTTTCCCTCTATCAATATAAAGTAAGTACGCAAACCTATACTTTACCGCAAAATATCCCTATTTCTTCTTAAAAGTTAAACCTCCTAAAGCAAAATTCCCCCAAACTAATTAAATAGTCTGAGGGAACATAAGACACACTTCAATTTCAACTTATAAACATTCAAAGCCTTTGATATCAGCCTATTTCTGCTCCATTAACCCTAGCATTTCCATTACATTTATGCACAGGAATTATATTACGAGCTCTTTATATTTCTAAACTAGATGTACTTATATATAAAGATAGGTTATATTTTTTTATATATCCTCATTGCAAATATATACGCAACAACTATTATTGCTATACACCAAGCCAAAGCAGTCCATATCTCATTTCCTACTGACTGGTTTGCTAATAAGTTACGAATAGCTTCTACGATGGGAGTTACAGGTTGATTTTCTGCAAAAGCACGTACTGCTGAAGGCATAGTATCTGTTGGTACAAACGCAGAACTGATAAATGGTAAGAAGATGATTGGGTAAGAGAATGCCCCTGCGCCATCTGATGTTTTAGCAGCAAGTCCCGCAATTACAGCAATCCAAGTCAAAGCAAGTGTAAAGATCCCAAGAATTCCAAATACCGCTAACCATTCTAAGATTCCTGCTGAAGAACGGAAGCCCATTAATAATGCAACAAGTATAATCACTACTACAGAAATTCCATTAGAAATTAATGAAGTTAATACATGTCCCCATAATACTGTAGAACGAGCGATAGGCATAGAGTGAAAACGTTCAAAGATACCCCGTTCTTTATCTATATACAAACGGTAAGCTACATATGCAATCCCACTACCAATAGACATTAACATTACACCTGGTAATAGATAATCAATATAATTTTCTGTACCTGTTTCGATTGCACCACCAAATACATAAACGAATAATAACATAATGGCAATTGGCGTGATACTAACTGTAATAATTGTATCCATACTTCTAAAAATATGACGCATAGAACGTCCAAACATAACACTCATATCTTTGAAAAAATATTTATTTGTAGATTCCATTTATTTCTCCTCCTTTTTACCAATGATTATTAGGAATATTTCTTCTAATGTAGGTTGTTTTTTGACATATTCAACTTTTACAGGTGGAAATAATTTTTTCAATCCCTCTAGTGTATCTAGAGCAATAATTTTTCCTCCATGAAGAATAGCGATTTTATCTGCAAGTTGTTCTGCTTCCTCTAAATATTGAGTCGTTAAGAATATTGTAGTTCCTGCAGCTGATAACTCTTTTACAATCTTCCAAACTTCTAAACGTGCTTCTGGATCAAGACCTGTTGTCGGCTCATCTAGGAAAATAATCTTTGGATTTCCCACAAGACTCATTGCGATATCAATTCTTCTTTTCATACCTCCAGAGTAAGTACCCACTCTGCGGTCTGCAGCCTCTGACATACCAAAACGATTAATTAACTCATCTGCCACTTGATTTGGATTTTTAAGATGTCTAAGTTTTGCTATCATTTGAAGATTTTCACGACCAGTCAAAATTTCATCAATAGCAGCAAACTGACCAGTAAGACTGATAGAACCTCTAATGTCCCCTGGATTTTTTTCAATATCAAAACCATTTATCACAACACTTCCAGCATCTGCTTTAAGTAAAGTAGCCATAATTCTAATCATCGTTGTTTTTCCAGCTCCATTGGAACCTAGTAATGCAAAGATACCTCCCTGCTCTACTTCAAAATCTACTCCTTTGAGTACTTCTACATCTTTATAAGATTTCTTTATCCCTTTAATTTGTAGGATATTATTTTTCATTTTCTTTTCCTCCCCCATAATATAGCAACATTACTCAAATCTGCATCTAATCCTTTCAATGCAGTTTGAGTAGTTATCATAAAAAAAGAGCCGACAACTGTGATTTCACTCACATGTTATCGGCTCTGCGTCTTAGCGTCTGGCTCTTTAATAACTGATATATTTAGTTGTTTTACATTGATTATCGTTTCCTGTTTACACTTGGGACAAAATAGCGGGAAGTTTTCAAGCACCGTATCATCACGTATCTTGACCCTTGTTTTGTTGCCACAGACCGGGCATAATATCCACTCGTATTTACACACTCTACCATCCCTTTAGTTGATGTTTTTGTTGACCACTATCATTTTAATGCCTGCAAACATTAAGCTGCTTTTCAATGTACTCCACCTTTGCGGGAGGCGCAGACCTTTCACTTTAATTGCTTTTTCGATCCCGATATCTCCCTTTTACTTTGTTTTATCCGTAACCTTTTTCATGGCCTTGTTAACTTCTTGGTCAACAGATTCTTGATAGATGTCAGCGTAAGTTTTTGAATCTTTGATTAGATCGTCGCAGAAAGCCGCTACGTCACTGCCCGTCACTTCGAGCACGCCTTTCCCCAAGGCCGCACCCTCTTCAAAAAGATCGATAATCCCCGAGAGCAAACCTATCCCGTCGGTTAGCTCAACAGGGCCGACCTTAAAGAGATATTTTTGAATCTCTTTATAAACAATCTGATAATCTTTCGGGAGCGCTTTGACACGCGCCACGTGCGCTCGCCATTCTTTTTTGCCTTCGATGATATCTTGTATGCTCATTTTATCCTCCTATTCACCTAATTTTTTTGCGATATTATTGTTGAGTTGCTCGCGCCACTTGTCGCGATAAGACTTTGCCCCTTCTTCGCCGGCCAGCGCTGAACAGAAGCCTTTGATATCGTCACCCAAAACCTCTTGGACACTCTGACCGTCCGCCGCCGTTTCTTCGAGCAGGCCAAGCACACCGTCAAGAATTGGCATGAGGTTGCGACCGGTGAAATCTGAGTGCGGCCAAAGATTGGCATTAATTTTTTCCCATGCCGCTTGATAATCAGCCGGCAGCTTTTTGGCTCGCGATTCAAAAGTTTTCAATTCTTTAGTCATGTCGCTGCCTGTGATTTTTTCCCAAAAATTCATTATATTTTCTCCTTTAACTCGTTAATTTTTGATGATACGAACTCCCATTTTTCCCAAAATTTCTGTAGTTCCTTGCGCCCCGCATCGTTGAGCGCGAAAAACTTTCGCTGCGGTCCCATATCGGATGGCTTTTTCGTAATTTCCACCAGCTTGTTTTTCTCAAGCCGCACCAAGATGGTATAAACGGTCCCATCCACAACGTCCGACAATCCGAGGGCGTTCAGCCGCCGCGTGATCTCGTAACCGTAGATTTCCTCGTGGCTGATGATTTCAAGAACACAGCCTTCCAGCACGCCTTTGAGCATTTCCGTAAGGTTTTCCAGCATAACCCCTCCTTGCTATTCTGTACCGCTTGTATGCAGTATTACTTATTACTAGTATATAGTATCACAGAGTAGCTTGGCTGTAAATAGGTCTATTTTATGATAAACACCCCTATAATATAAAATTCCCTCAAAACATTTGCTCTGAGGGAATACAAAAATTATTTTAGGGTTTCTATTTATATCAATTCAGATACCCAACTCATAAATTAATTTCTTAAACGTATTATAAGCCTCGATAATTTGTGAAATGACATCGTATCGCGGCTTGAGCTTTTCATACTCCATTTTGAATTCTTCATCCTTCATCAAAAGCTCTTTGACTTCGTAAAACTTCGCCCCAGCTTTACTCATCATCACACCTTCTTTCATAATCTTCTTTATAGCGCAGCGCCCGTTCAATTTAAAATAGAATTTGTAATGACAACGTAAAGAAAATTTACATATTTTATTGAATGATTGCATATAACACTTTATAATCAAGGTGTAGAAAGGAGCGGATACTATGGCTAACACAACCAATTTAAATATTCGCGTGGATGAGGAATTAAAACGCAAGGCTGAGGCCATATTTGCCGAGCTTGGGCTTAACATGTCCACAGCCATGAATATTTTTCTGCGTTATTCCGTTCGCTACGGCGGCATTCCTTTTGACCTCCGCATTGAAAAGCCTAATGCTGAAACCTTGGCTGCGATTGATGATGTTAATAACAATCGCAACATGAGTAAAACCTTTGACAGCGTCAGTGCTTTGATGGAGGATCTGAATGCTTAGAATCAGGTACTCCAACCGGTTTAAAAAAGACTTTAAAACTATTGTCAAGCGAGGCTATGATGTTAAGATGCTTGAAAAAGTCCTTAACATCATAGTTCGGGAAAAGACTCTTCCTCAGAAGTACCTTGACCATCCGCTTGGCGGTTACTATGTCGGACATCGGGAATGTCACATCACACCTGACTGGCTGCTCATTTATAAAGTTGAAAAGGACATCCTGATATTGTCTTTGACACGAACAGGAACCCATAACGATTTATTTTAATTTGTTTATGTATTTGCCAATTTTTTCAATTTAAAACTGTTATCCGAGATATCCCGCGTCTAAACTCCCCTTCATGTAGGTGCATCATTAAAATGCTTGGGAACTTCTCAATTTGTGCAAAATAACATGCTCGTTGCAGCCTGACTATAAACATTCCAAAATGCCTCTCCAAAACGCCTCTCTAGTTATTAGGATAGTTTTTCAGCGCCACGTATCATTGGTGTAGCTGGTCCCTCCGTTATAGCCGGTCAAACCTACCCAGTCAACAATATCCGAACCGGGATAATAGAGCTCAGGGCTGGAGGGGCAGCGCCCCCCTATTATTTATTTATTCCCACAGCATTTCTTATATTTTTTGCCACTGCCACAGGGACAAGGTTGGTTACGCCCAACCTTAGGCTCAACTCGAATTGGTTCCTGACGGAATAAGTTCAATTGTGCATCATTTTCTAGATTATCTCGCTCTTTAATAATGCTATTCATCCTGTTCGAGCCTGTTATTACATCATCATCATCAAATTCATATTCTTCTTCATATTCGTCATCTTGATTAAAGCACGCCCAATCCTGTAATTCTTCAATAGTATTATTAATAAACTGAAAATCTGGATTTGCTTTTAATTCCTCAAAAACCAGTTCTCTATTTTTTTCGAGTTGCTCCTTAATATTTTGAAGAGAAATGTAAAATGGGTCAACTAAATCCTCCCGGTAGGCCTGATCAATAAGATCAATTATTTCCTTTGGGTAAAGATCGCAGCTGCAATCAGCGAGAGCATTCCAAACATGAGAATGTTCTCGCTCCAAAATTTCACGAAGTAAGCTCTCGAAATATACGATTATTTCTTCGCGCGGCTTCATATCTTGAGCGACCAGGACCACTAGAGAACGAAGAGCCGATCCGCGGACATACTCTTCGATTTGTTCATTCTCTATAAGTTGTTTAATTAGATCAATATCCCCATCACAAACGGAGGCTAAAATACGCGGCAAACCCTCCACTATCACCTCATCGAGCAGGAGGTCAAGTATTTCACCAGGCTGGTGCAAGAGCTCGCAAATAAGTGGATACGCTCTTTTTTCCCGAAATTGCGCTAACAAATATAGTGCGTAAATATGGGATAAATAATCATCCTCCTGAATTATTTCAGCAGCATTATCCCGAGTATTTTCAAGTATCTCTAATAGGGCTGGGATAATTTCTTCTTTCTGGATAATGGCTTTTTCTAAAAATTCAAGTGGTAAACTTCCGTCATTATAGGCAATTTTATCTAATATCTTTGTAACCATTCGTTCAACCCTTCTATATTACTATTTTATCCCTTACTCCTGACTCAATCTAAAAAAGCTCTAAAATTAGCTCTACTGATTAATATTTCGGTTTATACAATGTTCGAGTAAATAATACCAAGAGATATAAAAGTTGGTCAACACCTCTCGATACAAAAACACTTGTTCGATGAGTAGCAATAAAATATAATAATAATAAGCTTTCATAATTGGAGGATTTGTATTTTATGCGCACCGGTATTGCCAACTTACCCTTACACGGCGGGAAATGTCCAGCCTGGCTCTTTGCTAAGATGAAGTCTTTAGGTGGAGCTATAATTGAAGTAATTGTGGAGGAGTATGGCCGATTAGAAGTATTAAACAGGCTGTCCGATCCCTTCTGGTTCCAAGGGTTAGGCTGTGTCCTGGGTTTTGACTGGCACTCCTCCGGTTTGACTACCACGGTATGCGGCGCTCTTAAGGAAGGATTAAAAGATGCTCAAGGGAATTTGGGTATTTTCTTGACCGGAGGAAAAGGACGAGTATCCCGAAACACCCCTCAAGAAATCGAAGTTTTATGTGACCGCTTTGGCTTTTCCAACAGTACAGCTGACTTTCAGTATGCCAGTCGTATGTCCGCTAAAATTGACAGTTCCGCGGTACAGGATGGCTATCAAATTTACCACCATTTTTTCGTATTTACTGCTAATAATGACTGGGCCGTAATTCAGCAAGGAATGAACCAGGATAATCGCCAAGCTCGACGTTATCACTGGTTAAGCCGTGGAATACAAGACTTTGTCTGCGAACCGCACTCGGCCATATGCTGTGACCGCAATTCCCCTACCTTAAATCTGGTATCCAACGATAATCAGGATATCCGCCAAGCGGCTACTGAGCTAGTGGCTCTTCCCCCGGCCAGCGTTATCCGAGAACTTGGACTGGTTCAGAAAACAATACCTACTCTAACTTTACCGGCCAGACATTCCATTCCTTCTACATCCTACTTGAACAAAGCCCTCTCCATTGCCCACGATAGAAAGCCTCAAACTTTTGAATCTCTACTCAGTATTGCGGGCATAGGAGCCGGCACCCTACGGGCCTTAGCCCTGGTGGCAGAATTAGCCTATGGCATTGAGCCTAGTTATAAAGATCCGGTTCGATACGCCTTTGCTCATGGGGGGAAAGACGGCTATCCTTTCCCAGTAAAGCAAAATGACATGGAACATTCTACACTGATTCTCCAAAGAGCACTCCGTCGATCTAAAACCGGCCATCGCGAGCAGCTTGAAGCCCTGCACAGGCTAGGTAAATGTATAATCAAACGGTTAAGACTCATTAGCGGAATTATTTCCAAAATGAAACAAAGCAGTACTGATAATTATTTAAAATAATCTATCCACCATTGCTCTTAGGCATTAAAATTATGATGCAGGCTCTAAGTTAAATCGGCCGCATACTCACGACCAAAGTCACGGGTCTGCGGTCGATGGTTATCAAGGACGACCGAAATATTTAGAACCTCTGGGTTACTTCTTTACTTCCTGCTTTACACTTTTCAGCCATTTAATCCTAGCTTTTTGTATTTCTATTCCGTGCTGAAGAATAAGTATTCTAAACTTATCAATCTTCCGTTCAGTCATATCCTCTACAGCAATAATAAAATTGCCTAACTTCTCTTCCATTTGTTTAATCTGTTTATCAACTTTAGCTAATATTTCATCTTTATCTAACTTGTTGAAGTGATTGACTTTATAAAGAAACTCATACTTATTAAAAAAGTCGTAACGAATATATTCAATCTCCTCGACATCAGATCTCAACCAATTATCAAAATCCTCCTGCCCTTTAGGAGTTATAGAGACAATCTTCTTATTCGGAACCTTATCTTGTTGAACCACATTACGTTCTATTAACCCATCTTCTTCCATTTTTGCAAGCAGAGCATACAATTGTCCGCTGTTTACTTCCGGCTTTTGATCAGCGAAATCACGGAAAATAAGATCCAACATACCATACCCATGTGTAGGGTACTCTTTGAGACTACCTAAAATCATATACTTAAGACTCATTTATTTCACTCCTCCCTAAATTTAATTTAGTTATATACTAATTATATATATACATTTTATATAGATCAACCTCTTTAAGGCTCATTAATGGGTAGGTTTACTTACCAACAAAAATAGAACTGCGCTTTTCAAAAAACGCACTTAATCCTTCAATATAATCTTTAGTTCCGGCTGCTTTGATAATACCCTGTCTCTCCAATTCTAGCTGTCGTTCAAGCATTGTTAACATAGATTCGTTGAGCAGGTTTTTGGCGATTGCATAGGCAGCACTTGGCCCATCAGCTATTTTACTAGCCCATTCGAAAGCAATTGCGTCCAATTCTTCAGGTTCTACGACTTTATTAATCAGACCTATGGCTAAAGCTTGTTCTGCATTTATTACTGGATCTAGGAAAAGTAATTCATTGGTTTTACGGAATCCAACTAATAATGGAGCAAACAAGAACCATCCGCCGTCGGGTACTAGCCCAGAAGAAGTATAGGCTTGTCTAAACTTAGCTGTTTTGGAAGCTATAATTAAGTCGCAGGCCAAGGCTAAACTATATCCCCCGCCGCCTACTGCTCCATTAACTGCGGCTATTACAGGCTTTTCTATTCGCCTTATGTCTTCTATTATTCGATTATATCTTTTAGTAAGTTGCCGATATGGGTCGGGGGGATCAATATTTATGAATTCTTTAGCCATAAGTAAATCTCCACCGGAACAAAAAGCTTTCCCAGCCCCTGTAAGAATAATAGACCTTATTTTACTGTTATTTCGGCATTCTTCTAGGGCGGCGATTAGGTCTTCACATAGCTCAAAGTTTAAAGCGTTTAACTGAGCCGGGCGATTCATGGTGATAATGCCTACATTCTGTTTGATATCAAAAACAACCGTTTTCCATTCCATTATAAATACCCCCATTAATTGGTGCAGCTACACCGATTATAATCTTACTTTGAAAAACTTTCCTAAGGTCTATCTCCCCAAAATCTCCATTATCAGATCAACGAAATCACGGGATCGAACATTCTATACCCCATTTGTAGGGTATTCTTTGAGTCTACCTAGAATCATGTACAAGAACTTGTTAATCTCCCCTCCTAACTATTATGAATCTATATACTTATTATATAACTATATTGTATATAGGTAAACAAAAAAATAAAACCTCAAGCTGTCGTAACTGGCTGGATGAATAGTCCTGGTCATCGTAAAACATCATGACGCTAATTTCACCGAAATTGGAATAGGTTACGCATCAGGCGGATCTTACGGCCATTATTGGACTCAGATGTTCATCCACGCTAAATTAGATAGTAGATTCTGCGGTTAACTCGTTTAAAACTAACTAATACAATATAACAAATAACAAACAGAGACTGCTCATACTTATAATTAATCAGAATAAGTATGAGCAGTCTCTAATGGTTATATCCTCTTTTTCCCATAAGGCTTAATCCTTTCCAGCCTCTACCAGCCCAATATCGTTAGCCGTATACTCACGTTTTTCAACTATCGTGCCATCAACCTTGTATTTGGTAAATATTAATAAAGAATCATTTTGCCTCAACTCTTGTTTAAACTCATAGATATAGCGTATACCGTTTTCGACAACCTCTCTGGTACCTAGATAACGGGGATAACCTCCCATAAGCCCATACTTAAACTTATAGTCTAAATCTCCACTGGCCTTATCTGATAAATTAGTAGGGTATTGCTTTTCTACGCGGTTTCCATTTATTGGCGCATTTCGACCTTGGCTAAGCAAATATGCATGGGCTTGTTCCTCCTGCTGCTTAACCAGATCCTGATAATATAGATGGCTATTTTGTACCTTGTTCAAAAGACTACTGGGAAACATCTCCTGGATTGATTTTGTATAGTTGGCTCCGTCCAGCGGCACTTTATACTCCATTAAAGCATACTCGCCCTTATTATCTTTACTAAATATGATCAACGTTGGAATTGCACCACTGCCGCTCACTTTCGTAAAAATATTATTTTCAAAACCGAAATTACTTACACTGGCTAGGACATAAACCTTAACTGTATCATTATTATTATTTTCTTCGGTTTGCAGAATAAGGTGTCCCTCTGTGGTAAGTTCGCCGGAATAGTATGCGCCACGTCGACCTTTGATTGCCTGGCTAACCGCTTCCTCAAGGCTTTGCTGACTTGAAGCAACTCCAATTAATACCTCTAGCGAGGATTGAACTGTATAATACATAGAACCATCGAATTGGATATGGATTAACTTTTCTCCAATTATCTGACCTTGCTGATCCAAAAGGGTTATGTTCACTTTATTATCCATGGCCTTAGTTACCTCATCCCCCGGTCCCGGTGTGGCTGGGCTCCAATAAGCCGGGATTCCAGATGGTAACTCTAGACTCTGGGCTGCTTCTGATATCTTACCGCTAGCAACCTCCCAAGTGAACAGACCGCCGGTTTCAGCCGAATAACGAACCTTACCCACAACACCCGTAGATTCCGCCAGAATCCGAATGCCCGGCGTGCTGGACATAAGTAGAGCATATTTTTCGGGAAAAACCAGTATTTTAATATTCATTCCGTTAGCTAAAGCATCTGATCTTTGAACTATGTATAAAAAATCCTCAAATGTCTGAACATCTTGCGAATACTCACGCAGGTCCTGGTCAAAATTTTGCTGTATTTCCGCTCTAGTATATTGATATCGCTGATTATCTTGAGATTGAGTTAGTTCGCCGGTTCCGCCGACCTGGAAAACAATAGTATCCACATTATCTATTAAAGCAAACATTATCGCGGCGTTACTACGGAAGGTAGACTCAATTTGATTGGTATCCGCATCCATATTAACCGTACTAAAATCATAATTGACGGTAATACCGTAAGGAGTTTGTCGCGTTTGCAGAGAAACTTCCCGGCGTAAATCAGCGAATGCTAAATTGTTTATTAGATTTACCACCTTACTGTTATCTCCAACATAAGCAGTCTGATATTTTAACAAAGCCTCGGCGTTGTATTTAGTAGAAACTTTGGATATATTATCCTTGGATTGCCCATTTGTCAACAGTACACTGCCCAGGAGCACCAGACAAACTAGGCCTATCCCTAGCACCATCCGTCTCTGGCTTTTATAAAACTCAGCCATCTTGATCATGGTTATCCTTCGATCTATATTTTTCTTATCATCAACCATACCCAGGAGTTTTGGGGCCAGGCTCGGAGCAATAAAGCCCTCCAACACTGCCAACAAGGCCTTGCCGTAATCCTTATGTTCAGTATTTTCTAAGCTGGACAGCACCCGTTCGTCGGTAGCCACCTCCATATCCTGCCGGATCCGTTTAAAACAATACCACATGACTGGATTAAACCAATGTATGACCTGAAAAACAAGCAGAAGATAGTTTACTAACACATCCTGTCGCTTATAATGCGCCAACTCATGCAGCAGAATATACTCCAATTCTTTATCACTAAAATTTAAGATTGTCTTCGGCAACAAAATTTTAGGTCTGATTGTTCCAAACAGTGCTGGGGTAGGAACCGCGTCTTGCAATACCAACCGGATATTTCTGTGGACCCCCATTTTGGTCTTGCTACTTTTAAAAACCCGCCATATCCTCTCTTCACCAGTAAGCACCCCTCTTCGCAGCTTCCGATGCAGAAAATAGTAGGTACCCAGCAGCCAAAGCAGCAACAATCCTGCACCTCCTGCCCAAATGTACGGGGCTAGGTATTCAAGTAAATATGCGAATTCTACTGCTTTTATCTGCTCCCTGGTAGGGGCGGCATAGGGCAGTGGATCATCCGCGCCAATGGAAGCTTCATATTCCCCCTCCATTGCATAGTATACTTCAGCGATACTGGTCTGAGGCATTTTGGGCATGACGTTAAACAAACTAAACGCACTTTCGGGTCCAAAAGGTAGCAGCAGCTTAACTATCAGCACCGCCCAAATTAGATAATGCCATCTGGCGTTTAACCTGTTTTTTAACATGCCTTTGAGGAGCAGAATTAAAAGTCCGACAACCGTAGCGTAAAGGGAGGTTTGCAAAACGACCTGAAAAATATCGTTCATAATCATCCCTCCTCGTCGAGTAATTTTTTAAGTCTGTCTATTTCTGACTTGGACAGTTTCTGTTCTTTTATAAAACTTGTAAACATAAGATTGATGGAACCATTATACAACTTCTGTAATAATGAATTGTTAGCATACGCTTTATATTCCTGCTCACTAACCAAAGCTGAGTAAACAAACGCTTTACTGCCGGTCTTTTCCGCTTTTATTGCATCCTTGGCCACTAAACGAGAAATTAGGGTATGTACGGTTTTAGGTTTCCATACGGTGGTCTGAGTCAGCCGTTCTACTATCTGGGCACTTGTAGTTTCAGATAATTCCCAGATAACTTTCATAACTTCCAGCTCTGCTTCCGATATCTGCGGTATAGTTCGCACAAAAACACCCCTAACGATTACACTTGTAATATTTATTATTGCTTACATATTACAAGTGTAATCTAAACATGTCAATAGGCAAATATTTGTTTAAAAAAAGCCCGCCTATAGCGAGCTTTTTTATGATCCCAGATTATAGTATAAGATTTATCCTACCCGTAAGACTGCCACTTCTACAAGTGAGAATTCGCCAATTTTGCTACTTCAGGCGGGGTAGAATCCTCACCTGAAGCCCCGATGTTCAGCATTGCTGAACGAGTTCACTGCGACTTGATTAGATCTGTATGCTAGAAACGTTTCAGTTGTTGTTTGGTGCAAGTTTGCCACTTAACTCCATCGGGGGTCCCTTCGCTAAAGGGATACACCAGTAGTATTGATTTCCCGTCCATTAATACCGTCTTTACCTTCTCACCCAAATGAATCACTTCGTCATCCATTAATACAATTCCATCTAGACTTCTTACCAGATCGATATTTGTCTGCGCACAAGCATCTCGAACACTTATTGCTTGATTAACCGCTCCTATTTGATGTTTACCCCTGAATCGACCGTCATTTCCACTTAAACGCAACCCAACCCCGGCTAGAGCTCCAATAACCCCCTGGCCAGTTCCACCGTGTTCCGAGAGATGTATTCCCAATTTTCTAGCCAAATCATAAGCTTCTTCCTTATTTAACACCGTTTCTTTAGCTCGATAACCAAAGTCAATCAGGGAGTCGAGTTTATTTATTCGATCCGGAATAGCCACGCAAAGTCCCGGATCTGATCCCTCAGCACTCTCTCGCTGAAGAAATTCCGAAGCAAAATCGATCAAACTACGCAGATATTTGTCTTCAATCTCAGCATTAAAACACATACAGCTGTTATGTGAAGTATAAGGAACGTCCGGATGCACCAGCAATTGATGCCTAGTAATTCCCCAATGACTTTCTCCCCAGCCCTGCTCTACAATCGCTTCCACTATCCTGGAGGCCAATTTTCCAGTACCGGGAGAACTAAGATTATCGGTATCATCGATACACACCAAGACCTGCATACCTATACCTCCTGATGATATATTATTTACCATTCCGTCATATATCTCTAAAGCATTTAAATATCATCAAGCTTTATTATATAGCAGAACTACCTTTGCCTTTTAACCAATCCGGACAAACTCATTATTACTAAAAATTCAAAATCATATTCTTAACCTGTTCCACATAAGTTTTCTATAATTTCAATAACGGTTGCAATGTAATATCCCTTTTTAGGATTAAGCCGCCCTACCTAGTTTAAATCATATTTTGGGCTTGTACTGGCCTTTACAAATGATCGTACCCACATGCTCACCATTTAAGGCTCGAGTAAGGTTGCCCTCTTTTAATCCGTTAATAATCTGTACCTGAGACACACTCTGAGCACAAAGAAGCATCTCTAAAACGTTCCGTTCTATAACTAGATCATCCAGATCCATTTCAATCAATTCTTGGCTGCCTATTTTAGAAATGAATTTTGCCTCCGTATTGACTTTTGGATTATCGGTATACAAACCGTCCTCGTCCTTAATATAAATACACTGTTTGGCTCCTAATACCTCCGCAAGCAAAAAGGCTCCCATGTCCGTGCGGTTAGGAGGGATACGCCCCTCTTTGGGAAGTTGCTCCCAATATCCATAAGGCGGCATGCCGTGAATAACCGGGATACAACCCTGGGCAAAATATGCCCCCAATTTGGGAATATCGTCATGCCCCACTTTGATGCCTCCATAAGGACTTAGCAAGGTGGCAATAATCAAGGCATTCTGCTCAGATATACTCTGTCCCAGTTTGGCAATAATCCCGGTGGGCATTCCCAACTCCATGGCAATTGCGTAAACGTGGCGGGATCGGGGGCCTCCCCCGGGAGAGATAATCATTTTATGTTTTTTGGCGTTTTCGACAATTTTTTTAATTACGGGAAGAAGTGCTTTTGCCCCCATATCCGCGATGCTCTGTCCGCCAACTTTGACTACATTAACATCCGGCAAAACTCGAAACGGTTCCACGTATTTGAGACTTTCAAGAAAAGTCTTGCCTACCAAAGATTCTCCCATCAGCTTACTTTTAATATGTAATCTTCTACTATCCCTTTCGCGAATAAGCGCCATATACTAAACTACTCCTTATCATCATCTTTTCTTTTTCTTCGTCAGTTCCCCCTGCCTTAGAATCACTAATCCGCGCCAATTGATTCAGCTATTTGTTCAATTTCCATCTTCCGAATATGTTTTACCTTAAATCGCAAATCAATTCCGATTGTAATATGACAAATTTAAAATTTGATTTACGAACACCAATTATTATTCTAGTTTTATCTATTTTCTACTCATGGGTTTGAATACCTCCCTATTCTGGACTCCCACTTCATTATCTAAACCTATCAGTTTAAGCTGTCACTTTCCCTGAAATGTATTGATCTCTTCAAAAATCAGATTATTTCGGTTAGTCCAACATTTACTATTATCCCTCCCATCCTAGTAATAACAACCCCTAAGAACTGCTTCCAATTGTCTGCCACAATTTGTCGGATTGACAAAGTTGGCCCGACAACCTTAAAATAGTTTACAGGTGGGCGGTAGAAAAACTACCTCTCCACAAATTTTAATTAATTATTAAATAGGAGGGATTCTTTTTGTTGCAGAAAAAAGTTATGAATCGGTTCCTAATTACCCTAGTACTAGGACTTAGCTTAGTTCTTGGTTCAAGTCTTACAGCATTTGGAGCAAGCACCGATTGCACCGTCAATGCTGGTGCTACCTTGAGTAACATTTCTCTCTCTAATCAAGCATCGTGCAGTAATTTAATCAAAAACAGCCCTCAACTGCAAAATCTAAACTGTCTACAAGTAGGACAAGTTACCCAGAAACCGACCTACAACCCAACAGCAGCTGCTAATTGTACATCAGCAAATCAAAGCATCTGTCAACCGACTAGCACATCAGCAAATAAAGGTACCTGTCAACCAACATGTACATCAGCAAATAAGGGTACCTGTCCGACGAACTCATGCCAACCAGCTAAGGCTGCTCCGGTTACTCCAGTTACCAGTCAACCGGCGCCAACCAAACAAACTTCGGCTCCTGTTGCAGCACCAGCTAAGGATCAATCAACAACCAGTATTAGTGCCTTTGAACAACAGGTTCTTGATCTAACCAACGCTGAACGAACAAAAGCCGGTTTGTCTCCACTCAAACTTAACACTGAACTCTCCAACGTAGCACGTGTGAAATCCCAAGACATGAGAGACAATAAATATTTTGACCATAATTCACCGACTTACGGCTCACCTTTTGATATGATGCAAAAATTTGGCATTAAATTCACTGCTGCCGGGGAAAACATCGCGGCCGGACAAACTACACCTCAAGCCGTTGTAACTGGCTGGATGAATAGTCCTGGCCATCGACAAAACATCTTGAACGCTAATTACACCGAGATCGGGGTAGGTTATGCTGCTGGCGGTTCCTACGGCCATTATTGGACTCAAGAGTTCATCCGCAGCTAGAGATTTAAGCTAACAGACTCACTTACTACCAAAGGTTAAATCCTTATTTCAATAAATAAGAGCTACCCATACTTAATGTAAATTAATGTATGAGTAGCTCTTATTCTTTACCTAAAGAGGCTTTGATCTATAATTATTAATTCCGGTTAATTGCGGCAAGAATCCCTTTTATGATTTGGATCGGGGTGGGCGGGCAGGCCGGCACATACACATCCACCGGGAGGTGTTTATCGACTCCTCCTCCAGCGGCATAGGCTTCTTTAAAGATACCACCCCCGCAGGCACAGGCTCCAACCGCCACTACCAGAGTTGGCTTAGGACAGGCTGCATAGGTTTTCTGCAAAGCAATTTCCAGGTTTCTGGTGACTACCCCGGTAACCAGCAACAGGTCTGCATGGCGCGGTGAAGCCACAAAATCAACCCCGTACTGCTGGATGTCGTAGATGGGATTAGTCAAAGCGTTGATTTCAAAATCACAACCATTACAAGCACCGGCATCCACATAACGAATATGAAGAGAACTCTGACAAACTTTCTTGATCCTTTCCCGCAGATTCTGACCTAACGTCTCTAGCTGGGACTCCTTGATTATAGGGATCTCGGTCTCAAAGATCGCCTCCTCCGGGCAAATCTCTCGACAGGAGTGACAGTAGATACACGCTTTCGGGTCAACCACCTTATGCTTAAGCGCCCCAGTTGGACAAATTTGTTCACATTGATTACATCCAGGTTGACAAGTGTTCATATTAATAATCGGCAGACCCCTCCCTAGGCTTTCCCTACAGGTCGCCGGATTTTCAGTTACAATCTTGGTTTTCATCACCGATTTAATTAAACTTAGCATTTTAACCTCCCCTAAACACTCTAACCATAAGCACCCAAATCACTCTGGAAATGGGCTGTTCCGATATGAATTGCCGCTTACTTGAAGCTCTCTCAAAGTCATCTACCGATCCAAGCAGGCATAACACAACTCAAAACTTTTATTGATCGAAGGAAAATCCGGGATAATATTGCCCGGCACGCACGAAGGCAGGACCGGCCAGTTACAATGAGATGCCGAACGCACCATATATCGGTATATAGTATTGTCTGGTCCGCTCATAACCCAGTGTACATTGGCACCTCTAGCTGATTCAGTATAGCCGATAGCGGTTCGGCAAGGGGAAACCTTCGGTATTTCAACCATAAGCTCACCTGGGGGAAGTTGTGCAAAGGCTTGCCGCAAAATAGCAAAAGATTGTTCACACTCCTCAATTCTTTGCTTCAAACGGCAAAAAACATCGCCCTCTTTTTGAACCGGAACGTCAAACTTAACTTCCCGATAAGCTGCATAAGGTAAATCTCTTCTTAAATCTCGGTCAATCGCTGAAGCGCGGGCCGCTGGTCCAACCGCTCCCAGATTTTCTGCTGCTGCTTTAGCTAAAATGCCGGTAGTCTGCATCCGGTCTAACAGCGAATGTGAAGCTAGCATGGTATTGGTGAGTTCCTTTAACTCCTTTTCTATTCGGGTTAATTCCGCACAAAGTTCTGCGATCTGGGAGGTTTCCCTCCAGTCAATTTTTACTCCACCGGGGAGAACGGTTCCTCTAAGGTATCGGTGTCCAGTCAGACGCATATTCAAGCGCATTAGGTGTTCCTTTAAGATGGCCCCTCGGCTAACTGCAAAGGAAAAGCCGATCCCAGCGCAAAGGTTGCCGATATCCCCCACGTGGTTATACAGTCTTTCCATTTCCAACAGGATGGTGCGGATATATCGAGCCCTTACCGGCACCACCACCCCGGCTAAAGATTCGACGGCCTGGGCGTAAGCTACGGTATGGGAGGCAGAACAAGCACCACAAACCCTTTCCGCTATTAGAGCAGCTTGGTTGAAGCGCTTTCCTTCCGCTGCTTTTTCAACACCCCGGTGGGTATAGAATAATTGGGCTTGTAAGTCAATCACATCTTCCCCAAAGGCAAAAAACCGAAAATGTCCCGGCTCAATAATGCCGGCGTGAACCGGCCCTACCGGAAACTGATATAGTCCTTCCCCCTGGACCGAGCATAATTCAAGCTCCCCTTTTACCCGGGGAACCAGACTTCCAGCCACGAAATCTCTGCGCAGGGGGAAAACATTTTTAGGCCAGTCCGGATGTACCGCTAATCGGCGTGGGTCGGGATGACCTTGGGGAACTATTCCCAATAAGTCTTTAATCTCCCTCTCCAGCCAGTGGGCCGAAGGGATGGTGGAGGTAACCGCCGGATAGCTTGGATTGACCGGATCTAAAGTTAACTTGATCTCAATGAGCGTCTGATCAGTTGGCAGGAAAAATACCGGGTACACCCCAAAGTGATTATTGATCTCTCTTTCGTCAACCCCTACCAAGGTCAGCAGTACAGCGCCATACTTTTTTAAAACCATTAATATTTTCGGTAATTTTTCCGCGGCTACTACAAGTTTAATTTTTTGCTTCCCAGAGGCAGCGGTAATCAAGGTTGAATTAGCACCTGGATGGCTTGGAAGCGATTTATCTGTTTGGCATTCTTTATCAATCTCTATTTGAAGTTCTTTATATAATGGATGGTTCTGCAATTAATTCACCCCCCCGGTAATCATGAAAGTAACTACCTTATTGATT